>ERZ1032812.47-NODE-47-length-13582-cov-7.939011_pt1 | contig 13582 bp, 10 predicted proteins | sample MGYA00517094_ERZ1032812 | MGnify/ENA primary metagenome ERZ1032812 (study PRJEB33719, sample SAMN04262549) | wastewater metagenome | biome: sewage system; feature: street-access sewage; material: sewage | place: Peru: Lima | collected 2013-01-15 ... | reverse complement strand
CGTATTTCTGACCGCGATGGTCCCGCTTATCTTCGGTTCCGCCATCGGTCCCGAAGCCAGCCTGATGAGCTTTATCTCGACGGTAATCTGCTATATCGGCAACCGCTGGAATATGGATCGCGAAAAGCTTCAGATCTTCACGTTTGTGGGCATATCCGCAGGTCTCGGCGCCTGCTTTAAAGCGCCGCTGTTCGGCTTTATGGAGCTCATCGAGCAGCCTATCAGTCTGACAAAAAACGATAAGATCATTTTCCCGAATACGAGACGGATCATCGTCTACTTCACGGCGATATTCGGGGCGATCGCTGCGATGAGCCTGTTGAACAGTCAGGTCCTGGTTCTCGAAGGAATGCCGCGCTTCCAGAGCGCCGCGGTTCAGACTAACGAAATGCTGTGGTTCCTGCCGCTCGCGCTGTGCGCCGGCGGTCTCGGCTGCCTGTTCCCGCTCTTCTCCCGTCTTTCAGCCCGCATTCTCAAGCCCTTTGACAAGCGGTTTGTCCTGAAGGCGCTTATCTGCTCGGCCGTCATGGCGCTTGTCATGTGGGGACTGCCGCTGACGCAGTTCACAGGCGAAGAACAGATCGAAACCCTGATCAGCAACTTCAGAAGCTACACGGCGTATATCCTGTTTCTGACAGTGATTGCGAAAATGTTCTTAACCGCGCTGTGCGTCCAGTCGGGCTGGAAGGGCGGCCATCTGTATCCGACTGTCTTCACGGGAGTCGCCTGCGGTTACGCCTTCGCCCTGTGTCTGCCGTCTGTAAACGTCGTATTCTGTGTCGCGGTCTGCACCGGCGCACTTGCCGGCGCGATTATCCGCAAACCGATGGCCACGGCGCTGCTCCTGCTGCTGTGTTTCCCGATCAATATCGTAGTCTGGATGTTCGGCGCGGCATTCCTGGGATCGCTGATCCCGGCTTGGATCGAGGACCGGCGGAAGGCTGTCGCTTAAAACTACTTGAGAATTTTTTATTATTATTCTGCACCAAACTTGATTTAGGGCCGGTATAATTCTAAGTACGACAAGCGTGAAGCACGCTTACATCTGTAACAGGCCGAAACGCGGCTGAGAGCGAGGTGAAAATGTACGAAGAACGCATACTGCTCGCGTCCGCATCTCCGCGGCGCAGAGAACTGATCCACCAGATCGACCCGGAAGCCAGATTTCTGTCCGGCGACGTAGACGAATATCTTCCGGAAGGGATCTCTCCTGAAAAGGCGGTGGTCATGCTGGCCGAAAAGAAGGCGCTGTGCTCTGCCAGTCTGTTAAAGAGCGCGGAACGAAAGGGAACGATCGTCATCGGATGTGATACGATCGTGGCGCTGGACGGCGTTATTTATGGCAAGCCGGAGGACGAAGCCGATGCCGCGCGGATGCTTGCGAAGCTGTCCGGCAGGACCCATCAGGTTTACACCGGCGTATGCCTGCTCAGCGCGGATAATCAGCGCAGAAGCTTTGTAGAACGAACCGACGTAACGTTCCGGAAGCTCGAACCGGAGGAAATCATCTCCTACGTCCAGACGGGCGAACCGCTGGACAAGGCGGGGGCTTACGGGATTCAGGGCGCAGGCTGGTCTCTCGTCGATTCCTTTGACGGGGATTACCAGAACGTCGTAGGACTTCCTGTGGACCGTCTCCGGAAGGAGCTCTATGCCTTCGAGGCGGAACGCCGCCCGAAGCGCCGTCCCTGCCGGCAGAATCCTGTTCAGCCCGTCAGACGAACGACTCCTGCTCCGATTTAACCGGTGAAAATCCGTCAGAAACGGATAAATTTTACGAAATTTCTTGTTTTCCCGCTTTATGCTCCGTATAATAGCGGCAGATCTACTTTTCAGGTGCCCGGGCAGCCGGGAGAATAGGGAAACGGGTGTGAATCCCGTACGAACCCATCACTGTGAGCGGGAGCGGAGCGCAGATGTCACTGGATTTTTCCGGGAAGGCGCGCAGCCGCATTGAACGTGAGTCAGGAGACCTGCCTGTTAAGGACCGATGAATGAAGGCAAAGTTCACGGCACGAATTTACGTGCTGTGGACTTTTTTTGTTTCCACGGCGCAAGGAGGAAAGAATGACTATTCTGGAAAGCGCCAAAGCAGGGCTTATCACTCCTGAAATGGAGCTCTGCGCTCAGGACGAACAGGTTTCGCCCGAATTTATCCGCAGCGGCGTCGCTGACGGGACCATCGTCGTACTCAAAAGCAGCCGTCCGAATATCCGTCCGGTCGCCGTCGGAAAAGGTATGACCACGAAGGTTTCCGCTTCTGTAGGCATGTACGAAGAGTACGACACGCCGGAAGGCGAGCTCGCCAAAATAGACGAAGCGCTGCGCGCCGGTACCGACACGATTATGGATCTGTCCGTCCGGGGCGATATCCGCGGACTCCGGGAACAGGTTCTGTCCCGTTCGAAGATTCCTGTGGGTACGCTGCCCATTTACCAGACGCTGTACGACACCGAACAGAAATACGGAAGCAGTTTTGACATGACTGCTCAGGACATGCTTGATACCATTGAAGAACAGGCGGCCGAAGGAGTCTCCTTCCTCGCGATGCATCCCGCGACGACTCAGGCCGTCGTGAAAACGTCTAAAGAGGAAGGTCGTCTCGATCCTCTCGTCAGCTGGGGCGGCTCCCACCTGATCGGATGGATGGTCCTGCATCACGAAGAAAATCCGCTGTTCATCCATTTCGACGAAATCATCGAGATCTGCCGCCGGCACGACGTCGTCCTGAGCTTTGCCGACGGCATGCGTCCAGGCTGCATCGCCGATTCTCTGGATTCCGCTCAGGTCCAGGAGCTCGTGATTATCGGCACCCTCGTCAGGCGCGCCCGTGAGCGCGGGGTTCAGGTCATGGTCAAGGGACCGGGCCACGTGCCGCTGGACGAAATCGAAACGACCGTAAAACTGATGAAGAAGCTCTGTCACAACGTCCCCTATTTCGTATTCGGCTGTCTTCCGACCGACCGCGCGGAGGGCTGCGACCATATCACCTCGGCGATAGGCGGGGCGATCGCCTCGTACTACGGCGCGGACTTCCTGTGCTACGTCACCCCTGCCGAACACATCGGCATGCCTGACGCCGCGGATGTCTACGAAGGCGTCATGGCTTCGAGGATCGCCGCCCATGCCGGCGACGTCGCCAAAGGTCATCCGGGCGCGCTGGCCTGGGACAGAGAGATGTCCGTCGCGAGACGCGAAATGAACTGGAAGAAGCAGTTCGAAATGTCCATCGATCCCGAACGCGCGGAACGTATGTGGCGCGAACGCAGCACCAGCTTCACATCGGAATGCACGATGTGCGGAAAATACTGCGCGATCAAGATCGTCGAACGGTACCTGAGACCGGATGCGTCTAAGGATAAGGGAACAGTCGTTACGGAGGAACAGAGCGCATGACGCAGTCGGAACTGGCAAGAAAAGGTAAAATAACGGAAGAAATGGAAAAGGTCGCGCTCAAGGAGAACGTGACTCCGGAATTCGTTCGGGAAGGCGTGGCCGCCGGGCGGATCGTCATTCCGAAGAATATCCACCGTGACCGAGAAAACATCTGCGGGATCGGCGGAGGGCTCGACGTCAAGGTAAACGGACTCATGGGCACCTCCTCCGACCGCAACGATATGATCATGGAAGCGAAGAAGCTGCTGATGCTCGAGGAATGCGGCGCGGACGCCTTTATGGACCTGTCCACCGGCGACGACATCGACGCGATGAGAAAGCAGAGCCTGTCCATCTCGAACATCGCCGCCGGCTGCGTACCCGTGTATCAGGCCTCGGTCGAAGCCATCGCGAAAAACGGGATGATGGTCAACATGGATCCGAAGGATCTGCTCGAGACCATCGAAAAGCAGTGTGCGGAGGGCATGGACTTTATGGCTGTCCATTCCGCGCTGAACTGGAGCGTCCTGAAGGCGCTGCAGAAGGCCGGACGGGTGACCGACGTCGTCTCCCGCGGAGGTTCCTTCCTGACCGCGTGGATGTACCACAACCAGAGGGAAAATCCGCTGTACGAATACTTCGACGATGTCCTGAAAATCCTGAAGGCTCACGACACGGTCCTGTCCATCGGCGACGCGATCCGTCCGGGCTCCAACGCGGATTCTCTCGACGCCGCGCAGGTCCAGGGCCTGATCGTCGCCGGGGAGCTTGCGAAGCGCGCCCTCGAAGCGGACGTTCAGGTCATGATCGAAGGTCCGGGCCACGTCCCGCTCAATCAGATCGCGACGACGATGCAGCTGCAGAAGCAGCTGTGCCACAACGTCCCTTACTATATCCTCGGCTTCCTCGCCACAGACGTCGCGCCGGGCTATGACAACATCACGGGAGCCATCGGCGGCGCCTTCGCCGGCATGTACGGCGCGGACTTCCTGTGCTACCTGACTCCGGCGGAGCATCTCGGTCTTCCGAATGAAGCCGACGTTGTCGAAGGGGTCCGCACGACCCGCATCGCCGCAGACTGCGTGAACGCACTGCACCGCCGCGGCGCTTACGAAAAGAGCAGAGAGGTCGCGAAAGGACGTGTCAATCTGGATCAGAAGGCTCAGATTGAGAACTCGCTGGATCCGGAATACCTGACCGGCAGGTTCGCGGCGGAAAACCTCAGACATACGTCAGGCACGGGACATAAACACACATTGATGGACGTCGCGGCCGATTACTACGGAATCGGCGAAGCCGTTTCCTGACTCAGCAGAAATACTGAAATTTAAAATACAACAAGACTAAGATCAACCATACGGAGGGATCATGGAAAAACTGACACTCGCACAGACAATTGACGGCATCGAACCCGCATCGAAAGAATATGAAGAACTGGCCAGAAAACAGATCGAAGATATCGCAATGCCGCCGTGGGCGCTGGGAAAGCTCTGCGACCTGGCCGTTACCCTGGCCGGCATCGAACGCAAGGTCAAGCCTACCGTCGACAAGAAGATCATTCTGACAATGGCCGCGGATCACGGCGTCGCGGAAGACGGCGTCTCCGCGTTTCCTCAGGAGGTCACTGTACAGATGGCTCAGAATATTCTCCTGGGCGGCGCGGGCGTCAACGTCCTGGGCAGAGCTGCCGGGGCGGAAGTCCGTCTCACCGATATGGGGATCAAGGAAGATATCTCAGGCCTTCCGGGAGCTGAAAATCTGAATATCGTCAAGATCGCGCCGGGTTCTGAAAACATGCATACGGGACCCGCGATGACCCGCGAACAGGCTGTCGCGGCGCTGGAAGCGGGCATCAACATCGCGAACCAGGCTGTCGCGGACGGCGCCCAGCTGCTGGGAACCGGGGATCTCGGGATCGGCAATACGACGCCGTCGGCTGCGATCCTGTCTGTGATGGCGGATATCCCGGTAGCTGAAGCCACAGGTCGGGGAACCGGCGTCGACGACGAAGGACTTCGCGCGAAGATCAGGGTGATCGAAGAATCCATCGAACTGAACAAGCCCGACAAAAACGACGCTGTAGACGTCCTGTCCAAGGTCGGCGGCTACGATATCGCCGGCATCGCCGGAAGCATCCTCGGCGCCGCGTACAACAGGGTTCCGATCTTCATCGACGGCTTTATTTCAACTGCAGGCGCGCTGATCGCGCTGGGCCTGTGTCCCACAGCCGCTGACTACATGCTCCCGTCCCACCGTTCTCAGGAACCGGGCCACGACAGAATGTGGAAAGCCATCGGCAAGGAACCGCTTCTCGACCTGAATTTCCGTCTCGGCGAAGGTACGGGCGGAGCCGTCGCAATGCACCTGGCCGAATGCGCATGCAGGATCGCCAACGACATGCTCACGTTCTCCGACGCGGGCGTAACCAATGCAGACTCCGTGACCGTCGATACCTTCGCGGACGGACAGCAGCTTAACGAAAAGGATGCCTGAATGGACCTGCTGCGAAGATTCGCAAATCCTGAAAATGCCGGCGCTCAGTATATCGAAGATCTGAGCACCGCTTACTGGCTCTCCGAATCGCTGTTCGCGGCGCTTGATACCGGTCTGTTCGACTATCTTGAAGAGGGAGCCGGCTCCGCCGCGGAGCTGGCTTTAAAGACCGGCACGGAGCCTGAAGCTCTGTGCCGGTTTCTTCACGTTCTGGAGCAGATGAAGCTGGTCGGCCGTTTCGAAGACAGCTGGTACAACACGCGCATCGCATCGGAATATCTGACGGCGGGTTCGCCCTTGTCCCAGACCGGAAACGTGAGCTGGAGACGCGATCTGAAGGAGGACTGGGCTGCCCTCCCCGATACGCTTCGCGCCGGACGGCGGGTCCATTTTCCTGAGTCTCTCTCGGAGAAGGAGATGGACGCCCGCAGGCGTGACTACCTGTCCGCGATGGACGCCGTCGTGCGTCCCAAGCTCCGGGAGATCCTGCCGATGCTGCCTGTTCCTGACGAATCCGGCAGGCCCTGCCGAATCCTGGATCTCGGCTGCGGCTCCGGCGCGTTCTCCGCTGAGCTGATCAGATTCTTCGACGGCAGCGATACCTGCGCCGAGCTGTGCGATATCCGCCAGATTATCGGGATCACCGGAGAGATGATCCGGCAGAAGGATCCGGATACCGCGGACCGGACGGTCTTTACAGCCCTCAATCTCCTTGATGACGAGTGGGAGCTGAAGTCTGAACAGTACGATCTGATCCTCCTGTCAAACATCGTCCACGCGTACGACGGCGAAAGTGAAGCGGTCCTCCGCCACGCAGCCCGGCTGCTGTCAGATGACGGGATCCTGCTGATCCATGATTTCTTTCTCGAGCACGATCCGCTTAAAAGTGCGCTCTCAGATATCAATATGCTTGTAAATACCTATAACGGACGCAGCTTCTCCTGTAACGAGACAGCAGATATACTGAAACAGGCCGCTCTGTCCGTTTCTCCGCTGATCCCGCTGTCGGGAGATACCTCGGTACTGTTCGCCGCCCGATCCGCTGAACCGCTCTGCCGGCTGAATCTGAACAGAGAGCAGCGGATCATCTCGCCGATCCTCGCCGCCGGCTTCGACGAGGTGATCCCGATCGATCCCGGAGATATTGCGGTAAGCGAATTCGCGCCTGCCAAATGTCATTTCGGATGCCGTTCCGGCGGAAGCAAGACCTGCTCCGTCAACGACGAGATGACGCCTGACGAGCTTCGGACGTTCCTGGCCGGCTACTCGAAGGCCTTTCTGCTGACGGGCGAGCCTCCGACGGACGAGTTCCAGCGAAAAGCTCTCGCGGCGGAAACCGCCGCCTTTAAAGCGGGCTTCTACAAGGCCTTCGTCTTCTGGGCGGGACCGTGCTCGATATGCCCCGACTGCGATCCGGAAGAGCCCTGCAGGAACCGCACTCACCACCGTCCGTCGATGGAGGGCTCCGGCATCGACGTGTTCGAAACGGCCCGCCGGGCCGGCGTCGAATTGAAGACGCTGAGTGAGCGCGGCGAATATATCCGCTATCTGAGCCTTTTAATGCTCGAATAATTCCGAAAGCAGCTGATGAAACAGATTACAAATCATATAATGAAAACTGAAAGATCTGAAATGCAGAATAAGAAGATCCTCCTGGTCCAGGCAGTCTCGATGGAAGGGCTCGACATTGAAAAGGTCTATCCGATAGGACTCGTGACCATCGGAACGTATCTTGAAAGATCCGGCCGCTACGATCCCGTTCTCTTCGACATGAATACCTCGGTCGACCCTTACGGGGACCTGGCGAAACTGATCGAAGATGAGAAGCCGGATGCGGTCGGACTCTCCTTCCGCAACGTGGATCCCCTCGGCAACCGGACCACGTCTCTCGTCGTCCCGCTCAGGATCACCGCGTCCTTTATCAGGAAGCGCATCGGAGACATCCCGATGTTTATCGGCGGGACCGCGTTTTCGCTGTTTCCCGAGCGTCTGATCGACGAGGTCCCGGAGCTCGATTTCGGCTTTGCCGGAGAGGCGGAGGACTGGATCGTTCCGCTGGCCGACGCGATGTTCGCGGATAACGATGCCTGCGCTCTCCGCCGGATCCCGGGCTGTGTGACGAGACAGGACGGACGTGCTGTCATGAAGCCGCGGGCGCCGGGCTTCGATATGGGCCGCTACGAGATGATCGACCGGGAGCTGCTGGATCCGAAGCGCTACCTGACGCTGAATAATTACGTCGAGAGCATCGGGATCGAAACGAAGCGGGGCTGCGTGTTCAGCTGCGCCTACTGCTCCTATCCGCTGCTCCAGGGCGGGTGCATGCGTCTGCGCGATCCGGAGTCGGTGGCCGATGAGCTCGAATACGTCCGCGGCCGTTACGGAGCGGAGCGGATCCACTTCACGGATTCCATCGTCAATTTCCCGCCCGAGCATTTTGACCGCTTATGCGAGCTGATGATCGAGCGCGGAATCAATCTGAAGTGGAGCGGCTTTTTCCGGGAGGATCTGATCACTCCGGAGCGGGCCCGTCTCTACGCGGCGGCCGGCTGCGAATGCTTCTCGCTGTCCCCGGACGGTCTGACTCAGCGCTCCCTCGATCTGATGGGCAAGAGGCTGACGACTGACGGGATCGTCGAGAGCGCGAAGATCCTCGCCCGGACCGGCGTGACCTGCGTCTACCACTTCCTCGTAAATACCCCGCAGACCGACGACGCTCAGGTCCGGGAGGCGAAGGCGCTGATCGAACGGATCTATGAAGCGCACCGGGAGACGAAATCGCTGGGAACGATCGTGCTGAATCTGATCCGTATCCTGCCCGACACCCGGATCGAGCAGATCGCCCGGGAAGACGGAACGATCTCGGACCGGACGGATCTGCTCTATCCGGTGTATTATGATCCCGAGGAATGGCGGACGCTGCGCTACGATCTCGAGGTCTGGCATCAGAAAATGAATGTCGAGATGTGGCAGGAACAGAACGAACAGCCGGCAGATCCAGAATCTTCCGCCGAAACTATATCCGAAACTGAAGATGAGGGAACCGATGAAGATCACATTGCTTGAGCCTCCGAGAAAGGCCGCGCCTGACCGGAGCAACGATATCGCGAATACAACGCTGTCTGCATGCCTGAATTCAGGCTACGCCGCCGCTGTCCTCGAAAAAGCGGGCCATCAGGTCCGAATCATCGAAGGCTATATGGAAGGCATGGACTGGAACGACGTCGAACGGAGCATCGCACGGAGTCAGCCGGAGCTGCTGGGAGTCCATATGGTATACAACTGGGACGACAACCGTGAGCTCTACGCATTCCTTTCGAAGGTCAAGGAAGAATTCGGAATCCGCTACGTCGCGGCCTACGGCTACTATCCGACCTTTGCGGCCCGGGAGATCCTGACCGCATGCGAATCCATCGATTATATCCTTGTCGGGGAAATCGAAAACACCTTTCTCGATCTGGCGTCCAACCCGAATGATCCCGTCTTTATCCAGGGGCTGGCCTACCGTGATCCCTACGCGAAACGGGGAGTACGCATGTCGATGGGAAAGCTCGTCGCAAACCTCGACGACCTGCCCTTCCCGATCCGCTCGGCTTCGTCAATGCCCGGCGGAGAGGTGAATATTCTAGGGAGCCGCGGCTGCTACGGCAGCTGCACGTTCTGCTATATCAATCCGTATTACGGGCTCCGCGGTGAAAACGGCGAGACCGTCGGGCGCTGGCGTCCCCGCTCTCCTCAGAATATCGTCGACGAGATTGACCAGATCTCGCTGGAGACCGGAGCGGATTATTTCTATTTTACGGATCCGAATTTTTACGGACCAGGAAAACGCGGACGCGAACGGGTGCTGCATCTCGCGGAGCTTCTCGAAGGACGTCATATCCGCTTCGGGATCGAAGCGCGGGCCAACGATATCGAGCCTGAAACGATCCGCGCCCTGAAGAAAGCCGGTCTTCAGGATATTCTCGTGGGACTTGAGAGCGGACGGGACGAGTCTCTCGAAAGACTCGGCAAAAAAACGAGCGTCGCGGACAACGAAAGGGCTCTGGCGGTTCTGCGTGAAAACGGGATCGAACCCTCGGTCGGCTTTATCATGTTCGAGCCCGACTCGTCCCTGGAGGATCTTCGTGTCAACTTCGACTTTCTGAAGCGCAACCGGCTGCTGGACCGGCTGGAAACTGCGGTAAACGTACTGTACCATCATCAGATTATCCTGCAGGGGAGCCCGTCCTACAATATTCTCAGAGAAGAAGGAAAGCTGATCCTGTCGGATCATTCCGAATACGAAGCGGAGACCAGCTACGAACTGCCGGGTACGGCGGCCATGGCAGAAGCGATGCGCCGGATCACGAATCATATCTTTGACTATATGCAGGATACCTGGCAGCTTTCCGCTGACGGTGACGATACGATCCGTGAAACATACGACAAAATCTCGGTTCTCCTCTCCGATTCCTTTGAAAAAGCCCTGGATCTCGTCGAGCATTCCGGACCCGCGGCGCTGGAAAAAAGCGATTTCGTACAAAAGGTCAACGACACGGTGGACAGAATCGCGGGTAGAAGCTGATTTCCTTCAGCACAGATTTATCGTTTCTGACGATACAGACAAAAAGAACCGGCGGCCGCCGGTTCTTTTTGTCTGCCTGAGATATATTTACCTGATAAAATTCGTCCACGGACGGTCCCCGGTATCCTTCGGCGGTCTGATATCCGCTTTCTTCCCGGCGTCGATGCATTTGAGCAGCCAGGCCATATTGGCGCCGAGCCGCTTCATGACGTAGCGGCCTTCCGCGTCTTCACGGGTCTGTTCCGCGTTTCCGCCGAATTCCATCGGCCAGTACACGGATGTCGCCAGCGGCATCTGGGAGATCGTGAAATATTTCGTCAGATCGTCGATGGCCGCGTTGGTCCCCGCACGTCTGGCTACCGCGATAGCCGCGGCCGGCTTGTGGGCGAAATTATTCCCCGCGTAAAACAGACGGTCCATGATGCATTCGAGGGTTCCGTTGGCGCCTGCATAGTAGGTGGGAGTCCCGACGATGATACCGTCCGCGTGGTCCATGTCGTCCAGCACTTCGTTGACGATATCTTCGTTGAAGATGCACCGGTGCGTCTCATTGCACTTGCCGCAGGCGATGCAGCCGTGGACCGCCTTCATCCCGACCCAGTACAGCTTCGTTTCGATCCGGTTGTCCTGAAGCTCTTCGATAATATCGTCGAGGGCCGCTCTCGTGCTGCCGTTTTCATGGGGACTGCCGATAATCAGTATCACTTTCATATACGTCTCCTTCTCATTCCTTATTTGCTGTCACAGCAATGCAGCTGCTTAATAATTTGCTTTCTGATTTAGTTATACCCCCGGAGCCAAATGAATACAGCAAATTTTCATCCTCCGGAATGCTTGACAGCATAATATGTAACTATTATAGTTACATTATCCCGAACCGTTACGGTTTTCCCGGGAAATAAATTTTGAAAAGAGACGGCTATGAACCTGACACTTGAGACCGGCGTTCCGGTCCTGACCGTATTTCTGCAGGGACTGTTAAGCTTCCTGTCCCCCTGCGTCCTGCCGCTGCTTCCAGTCTATATCAGCTACCTTGCGGGAGGCGCGGATTCTCCGGAGGAACACAGACAGAGACGGATCACCGTCAATACGATCTTCTTCGTGATCGGAATCAGCTTTGCGTTTTTCGTACTGGGACTCGGTGTCACCGCCCTGGGCCGATTTTTTACCGACAGCAGGATCTGGATCACCCGGATCGGCGGGATCCTGATGATCCTGTTCGGACTGTATCAGCTGGGCGTCTTCGGTCATTCCGGCACCCTCGATACCGAGCGGCGTCTGCCCTTCAATCTCGACAGATGGACGATGGGCCCCGTTCCGGCGCTGCTGCTGGGCTTCACGTTCTCCTTCGCGTGGACACCGTGCATCGGCCCCGTACTGACGGGCGTCCTGCTGATGGCGGGCACCGCCTCGACACAGGCCGCGGGCTTCGCGCTGATCGGCGTGTATACCCTGGGCTTCGTCCTGCCCTTCCTGCTGCTGGGCTTCTTCACCGGAAAGGTCCTGGACTTTTTTCAGAAGCGCAGAAACTTCGTCAGGTACACTGTCAAGATCGCCGCGGTGCTGCTCATTATTATGGGAACCATGATGCTCACCGGATGGATGAACAATATCACCGGCTATCTGTCGGGAAACGAGACTGAAAGCGCTCAGAGTGCAGACAGCAGTCAGGCGGATTCTCAGAACGCATCTGACTCGGGCAGCGCCGGCAGCTCAGAGAGCTCCGCTTCACAGAGCCAGGACAGCGCCCGTTCCGCAGCGCCTGATTTCACCCTGCAGGACCAGTACGGGAATACCGTCACGCTGTCCGATTATCAGGGAAAGACGGTCTTCCTGAACTTCTGGGCCACCTGGTGTCCGCCCTGCAGGAACGAGATGCCCGAGATTCAGCAGCTGTACGAAAGCTACGGCGAGAACAGCGGAGATGTGATTATCCTCGGCGTCGCGGCCCCGAACTACGGTCAGGAAGGCTCCGTCTCCGACATTAAGGAATTCCTCGGCGACAACGGCTATACCTTCCCGGTGGTCATGAACAGCGGCGGAAGCCTGTATAACGACTACGGGATCTCTTCCTTCCCGACGACGATCATGATCGACAGCAGCGGCAATGTCTACGGCCGGGCCGTCGGCGGTCTCTCCTACAGCCAGATGGAGAGTATCATTAAGCAGACCCAGGCCGGCTGATCATTCGTTTCCGCCGACGATGCGCGCGTAGGTCCGGCTGGTCAGATAGTAGAACAGCGCGTAAACCGCAGCGAATACAAGAATCGTCGCAACGGTGCAGGTCCAGAACAGGGGTTCGTTCTGCAGATGCAGCAGCTCGAGGATCCCGCGGATCATCTTCGTCGAGGCCGCCAGATGGATCACGGCTGCCAGCAGCGGCAGGAAAAAGACCATCAGAATCTGGGAATTGACCGTTTTCCGGATCTCCTTCGTGCTCATCCCGACCTTGCGCATAATCTCATAGCGCTCCCTGTCGTCGTAGCCCTCGGTGATCTGCTTGTAATAGATGATAAGCAGCGTCGCCGCGAGGAACATCGTCCCGAGGAATATCCCGATAAAGAAAAAGCTTCCGTAGATCTGATAAAACGTCTGCCCCGCTTCAAGCCTGCTGGTCACGCCTCCGTTGATCCCCTGATCTTCCATTTCCGAACGCAGCTCCGCGGTGAAGGCTTCCTGCTGCTCGTCGGTTCCGTCGGTATCGAATTCATAGAGATAAGGCAGAACCGCGCTGTTCTGACCGTACCCGTAATTGTACGCGCTCAGGATGGGCGCGGCATCGGCTGTCACGACGTAAAAGGTTCCGTAATAGTTGCCGATGGTCTTGTCGATGACCGGAAGGGCGTCGGCGTTCCCTGCGATCCGGTAGTCGGTTCCGTCAAAATCGAGTGACGTGATTTCGGTATCCCGCACAGAGGTCACCAGCACCTGATCCGTCTCCAGCGAGACATTCTGTCCGGTAAGCGAATTGTAGTCAGACTGCGGGATCATGATCAGCAGGACCGATGCGGAATCGACAGTGGAATTCATCCCGGCTGTCGTAAGCCAGCCGTTATCGTCGATGCAGTAGATCATCGCCTGACGGAAGGAATAAGCGTCGGTCATCGTCAGACCGTACCGGGCCGCCAGTTCCTCCGCCTGAGTCCT
>ERZ1032812.45-NODE-45-length-13652-cov-4.938810_pt1 | contig 13652 bp, 13 predicted proteins | sample MGYA00517094_ERZ1032812 | MGnify/ENA primary metagenome ERZ1032812 (study PRJEB33719, sample SAMN04262549) | wastewater metagenome | biome: sewage system; feature: street-access sewage; material: sewage | place: Peru: Lima | collected 2013-01-15 ... | reverse complement strand
GGTATGCCAAGGGGCTCCCGATGGAGGGGCCTAACGGGGACAAGTGGGGCCTCATGGCGCCGCTTCTGGAGAATTCATCTCTTGTGCCGAGCCCGGCGGAGATCGAGGCGGCATGGCGCATGGCTCTCGATTTGTTGAGGGTGCGCGCTTCCAGTCCGCTGTTTAGCTTGGGGACGGGTGAGCTGGTCAGAGAATGTGTGAGTTTCCCCAATGGTGGGGAGTGTGCGATTCCGGGGTTGCTCGTCATGCGGATTGATGACCCAGCGCGGGCCGCGATGCTCGAGGGGCCTGCGAGGCAGGATATCGACCCCACGCTGGATCACATCCTCATCGTATTCAATGCCTCGCCCGCACCGATCACCGAGGTAATTGAGGGCATGGCTGGCCACGAGCTCGTCCTTTGCCAAGTGCAGGCCGAGGGCTTCGATGAGGTTGTCAAGGGCACGGGCTGGGATCGCGCCTCTGGTACCGTGACGATCCCAGCCCGCACCGTGGCCGTGCTGGTGGAGAGAGCTTAGGACAGGCTCGCTCCCCGGCGTTCGGGCAGGGCGAGCGTTGCCGCCGCAGCCACCACGAAGGCGCCAGCCAGCACAGGGAAGAGGAGCCCTTTGTTTCCGCCGGGTACTCCGCCAACGCCCAGAAGGAAGGTCACCAAGAAGGGTGCGGCAATGGAGGCCAGACGCCCAAATCCCGTGGCCGCTCCGGCGCCGGTGGCGCGGATGAAGGTGGGATAGATTTCCGGAGTAATTGCGTAGAGCGCGCCCCACGCGCCAAGATTGAAGAAGGACAGGACACAGCCCGTGGCGATGATGGCGGCAGAGGAATCGGCCATGCCGAATCCAATGGCGCCGATCGAGGAACCCACGAGGAACGTGGTGAGCGTGGCGCGGCGTCCCCAGTGCTCAATGAGGTAGGCCGAGGTTGCGTATCCGGGCAGCTGAGCCAGCGTAATGATGAGCGTGAAGCCGAAGGACTTGACCAGATCGTGCCCGTTGGCATGCAGGATGGACGGAATCCAGATAGATGAGCCGTAGTAGCCCAGATTGACCATGAACCACACGGTCCAGATGGCGGCCGTGCGCTTGCGAAGAGTGGGGGAGAACAGCTTGCCCCAGGTGGGCTTTTCGAGCGAGGCGGCTTCGGGAACCTCGTCATCAGTGGGGATGATCGGTTCACGGCCATCGGCCAGCTCCTCTACAACGCGCGCGGCCTTCTTATCTTCACCCTGATGAAGTAAGAATCGTACCGATTCAGGAAGATGCCATCGCAGAATAATCGCGTAAAGGGCAGGTAGAGCACCGATCGCGAAGGCGAATCGCCAGCCGTTATCGGATAGGGGCACAACAAAGTACCCAATGAGCGCCGCCACGGTCCACCCGAGTGCCCAGAAGGCCTCAAGCCACACGGTGATCGATCCCCGAATTCGCCGTGGTGAGACCTCCTGAACCAGTGTTGATGCGACGGGCAGCTCCGCGCCTAGGCCGAGTCCCACGAGGACTCGCAGAATGATGAGGGGGAGGACACCTCCGGCAAAGGCCGATGCCCCGGTTGCGATGCCGTATACCACGAGTGTCGCAGTGAACACGGTGCGCCGGCCCACGCGATCGGCAAGGGCTCCGCCGAACGTGGCGCCGAGTGCCATGCCAACAAAACCGGCGGAGACGATGAGAGACTGCTGAGTAGCGTTGAGTCCCCATTGCTTGGTTAGCACGGCAATGATGTAGGTAATGAGTCCGACGTCCATCGCATCAAAGGCCCAACCGAGCCCCGAGGCAAAGAGGATCTTGCGATGTTTCCTAGTAAAGGGCAGATTGTCGAGGCGGTCGAGAATCTCCGCCGATGTATTGCTCATTCAAGAAACGATAGTTGGGGCACCGGACTCCGGTCCTGCCTGCCCGCTACGAAGCACCTGCTTGACTCGCACATAATGAGCAATGTAATGGGGTGAGGCTGGAGCCTTAGCTCGTCGTCGTTATTCATCCCAACGTCACCGCTTCGCTCGTGGGCGAGTGCCCGATGGACGGTGCCTCCACTACGGGTCCGCACGCGTACTCGGTCACCAGATCGAGCAGGAGTGGGCGCTCCCCGGCGGCGTCGATCTTCGTGAACTGGCCTACCACAACGCCCGCCACTTTCTGGAACGAACCGAGCCCCGCGTGATGAGCGAGTAGCGCTGCCACGGACGTGAGTGACGGCCCCTGACCCTCGATAAGGAGAACCCGCCCCGTGAGATCGGGCCACCATGGCGTTCCCGCCAGCTTGAGGAAACACCGAATGTTGCCGCCGGCCCACGGCACCTCGGTCAAGGCCGGAGTGTCCGGCGCCACGGTTGGGCGAATTGTTTCTCCCGCCAGCGCCCGATCCAGCTGGCCGAATCCCTCCGTGAGTCCAACCAATGGATTCCACAACAGCGACGCGAAGGGAAGGATACCCAGCACGCAGCTCTCATCGGAGTAGCCCACCATGAGCTTGGGATGATCCGCAATCACGGCGTGATCAAGGAATGGCAGGACTTCGTTCGCCAGATCGCCGCCCGATATGTCGAGGATCGCATCAACCCGCGGATCGGTGAACGCATCCATGAGGATCTGGGCTCGTAGCCTCGGGTCCCACCGTGATGGCGTGGCGGCGCAGGCGGCAGCCAGCGCCCGCACAGCCGAAGTGTCGAGCGTGTGCCCGGCGCCGTGAAGGGCAGTGACTAGGGCAGGCAACTTCTCGCTTGCCCACGGCAGCGTGGGGTTCGAACACGAGGTCAATGCGAGACGGGCCATGAAAGTAGCCTACCGTTGCGTCGTTGCAGAAGTGTGGGGCGTGAAAGCTGAGAATACTGCAAATGGCCAAGAGACGTGCGACTGCGCACAGCTTCCCCTCAAGAAGGTACGGGCGAGTAGCATGCCACCATGTAGCGAGAAAGAGGAGGGCCCATGGCGATTCGTGTAGGTGCAGTTGTGTTGAGGAATCCCCAAGGCGATGTTCTGACCGTGCGCAAGCAGGGCGCTACGCTCTTCCAACTTCCGGGTGGTAAGCCCGAGGGCAATGAAACAATGCGTGAAACCGTGGTGCGCGAAGTGGGAGAAGAGGTTGGGATCGTTCTAGATCCCAAACACCTCGAGTACCTTGGCGATTACACGGCCTCGGCCGCCAACGAACCCGGTCATGACGTCTCTGGCGCCATCTATACCTACCCGAGTGAGCTGACTGAAGACATCGCCCCGCATTCGGAGATCCGCGAACTCAAGTGGGCAACTCCTATCCCCGATTCTCCCGGATACGCTCCGCTTCTCGCCACACGCGTGTTCCCGGCGTTGAAGCGGCAGGAACGGTTGCGCGTTGGTTCACAGGGCGTTGAATAAGGACGGGAAAATCTCCCCGCGTTGCTCTGAGAGACTCGGCGAACGCACGAAGAGAACGAGACTAGAGAAGGATTAATCGCAATGGCGCAGATTATTACGCTCATTATCACATTCGGCATCACGGTGTTCGTGCTGCTGCGATCTAGGCGTGTGTATGCCAAGCCGGCGCCGCAACGCCAGCGGATCTCCAAGATCATGTTTTTTGGCGGCATCCTTCTTCTTGTTGCTGGGCTTCTTATGGCTATCGTCATGCTGGGCACTCCGGACGAGGGCTGGACCGTGGGGCCAATCCTTACCGCACTGGGCATGGTGGCCGGCGGGCTATTCTTCATCTATTACTACTCAAACTCATTCGTGGATGTTCTGCCCGATCGCGTGGTATACCGCGGGGCGGGGCGCCAGATCAAGACGTTTGAGTACAAGAACATTTGGAAGCATGACATCTACCAGTACAAGGCCCAAAAGACCTTGCGGGTGTGGGACAAGAACCGCCGGAAGTATCAGCTGAACATCACGAATTTCAACGGTGGAGCACTGCTGGATTACGTCCAGTGGCTGGATTACCTCAACTCCTACGCCCGCTCCAACTTCCCGGATGCATCGGACGAACAGATCCACCAGTGGATCTGGGAGAATCAGCAGGCACGTGCCGCGGAGGAGGCCAAGGCGGCCGGGGCAGGAGCGTCGGCTTCGTCCGCTGCCACCAGCGCTCCGCAAGGCCAACGCCAGCCTGACGGACGCCAACATCCGGCCGGTTACGATTTCACCGGTCCCACGGCCGCCGGTTCGGACGGCACCGTAGGTGGCGGGGACGCCTTCGGCGCGGGCGATGTGGGAACTGCACCGCACGGCCCATTCTTCGACAAGTGACTGGCGGGCCCAAGCCTTAAGCCACCAGCTCCCTAGGCTTCGAGCTCCGCGAGCATCGGTTTGACGAGGTGACTCCAGCGCCACGCCTGATCTACCCACTCCTTGCCCGCCTGACCCATCGCCTTGGCTCGCTCGGGATCCTCTAGCAGGTAGCACACGGCGGCCTCGGTAGCCTCAACGGATCGTCCGGCGGCAACCAGCCCGGTGACTCCTGGAAGGACAGCCTCGGGTGCCCCACCGGAATCCCCGGCCACCACGGGCAGCCCAGCCGCGTAGGCCTCCAGATAGACGATCCCGAGTCCCTCAATGTCCAGTCCGCCCCCGCGCGTTCGGCATGGCATGGCGAACACGTCCCCGAGTGAGTAGTGGGCGGCTAGTTCGGGAAAGGCCACTTCGCCCGTGAAGATGATGGAGTTGTTGTTTCCGGCCATCGCGCGAAGTTTGGCTTCGTAGGGGCCTTTGCCGACGACGACGAGCTTAGCCTCCGGGAACCTCTGCGTGATTCTTGGCCAGGCGGCAATGAGTGTGTCTTGGCCCTTGCGTTCCACAAGGCGGGAGATGCACACCACCACGGGTTCATCCCCGATGCCGTAGCGTGCCCGTAGCCGATCCCGCCACTCCTGCGAAAAGGCGAAGGCCTCCGGGTTGATGCCGCCGGGCATGCGCACCCGGTGCACATCTCCCATGCAGGGCTGGAGGCGGGCAAAGGTGGCATTGGTCAGATAGGTGACGGTATCGGCGGTATGGAAGATTCGCTTGAGAATCTGCCGTGTGCCCGGGAACATGGACCAACCGATTTCGTGGCCGTGAGTGGTGGAGATGACTTTGCGCGCTCCGGCGGCGCGGGCGGCGTTAGCCATGATGCCGAGGGGAGCGGACGCGCCGAACCAGACGGCCTCGATCTTCTCTTCCCGGATGATACGCTGCATTTCTTTGCGCACACTGGGAAGAGGCAACATCATCGTGCCGGGATACCTGTAGGTCCGCCACGGATGCTCGTCATCGTAGGCTTCGGCCCCACCATCTGGGGGGCTGGAGGCGTACACAACCAGCTGATCGGGATCGAGCTCTTGGATGAATCCTTCAAGGTACGTCTGGATCCCTCCGCGCCGCGGTGGGAAATCATTGGTAACGAGAAGAGTTCGGAGCATGCCTACATACTATGCGGTGCGAGTCCCTCGGTGGTTTGCAGAACATCGGTGAGCCTCTTGGCCGAGGTAACAACGGCGGCCGCGTGCTGGCGCCCGGGCTGACGGCCCATGCGTTCGATCGGGCCGGAGATGGATACGGAGGCGATCACTCGACCCGACGGGCCGCGCACGGGAGCAGAGATGGAGGCAACGCCGGGTTCGCGTTCGCCAACCGACTGGGCCCAGCCACGGCGGCGCACGGCGGAGAGATTGGTGGCGGTGAAGCTCGCCCCGTGCAGGCCGCGATGGAGCCGATCCGGCTCCTCCCACGCGAGCAGGACCTGAGCGGCGGAGCCGGCCTTCATGGACAGCGTGGCTCCCACGGGGATCGAATCGCGTAGCCCCATGGTGCGTTCGGCGGCAGCCACACAGATCCGCTGCTCACCTTGGCGGCGGAACAGTTGGGCTGATTCACCCGTGTGATCGCGTAGGGCAATAAGAACTGGAGTTGCCGCGGCAAGCAGGCGGTCCTCTCCGGCGGATGAGGCGAGCTCGCCGAGGCGAGGCCCGAGGACAAATCGCCCCTGCATGTCGCGGGCAACGAGGCGATGGTATTCGAGGGCAACCGCGAGCCGGTGTGCGGTGGGACGGGCCAAGTGAGTTGCTGTGACCAGCTGGGCCAACGTTTGCGGGCCAGATTCAAGTGCACTTAAGACCGATGCGGCCTTATCAAGTACCCCTACGCCCGAGCCGGATTCCTCAGTAGAATTGTCCATGCATTGATATTCTCATCCCAACAGGTGAGATGCAAGTGCGGAAGCTGTGAGTTAGCGCGAATCTAGTGAGACGAGAAAAGGAGTCAGCACATGAGCCGCACCCTCGCTGAGAAGGTTTGGAGCGATCATATTGTTAAGCACGGGGAAAATGGACGCCCCGATTTGCTGTACATCGATCTGCAGTTAGTCCACGAAGTGACGAGTCCTCAGGCATTTGAGGGACTTCGACTAGCGGGCCGTCCGGTTCGACGGCCAGATCAAACTCTCGCCACCGAGGATCACAACACCCCAACGCTCAACATTGATCTTCCGATTGCGGACAAGACGTCGCGCGCTCAGATTGAGCAGCTCCGGAAGAACTGTGAGGAATTTGGCGTCCCGATCTATTCGCTCGGCAACGCCGATCAGGGCATTGTTCACGTGGTGGGCCCCCAGCTGGGCATCACGCAGCCGGGCATGACGATCGTGTGCGGTGATTCCCATACCTCCACTCATGGAGCCTTCGGTGCGTTGGCTCTGGGCATCGGAACGTCCGAGGTGGAGCACGTGATGGCCACCCAGACCTTGCCGCTCGCACCATTCAAGACCATGGCGATCAACGTCAACGGCAAGCTCAAGCCCGGCACGACCGCCAAGGACATCATCTTGGCGATCATCGCAAAGATCGGTACCAACGGCGCGCAGGGCCACGTGATCGAATACCGCGGAGAGGCCATCCGCTCCCTCTCCATGGAAGCGCGCATGACAATCTGCAACATGTCCATTGAGGCGGGCGCTCGCGCCGGCATGGTGGCCCCGGATGAGACCACCTTTGAATACATCAAGGGCCGTCCGAACGCTCCCGAAGATTGGGACGCTGCAGTTGCCTACTGGAAAACCCTGCCAACGGATGAAGGTGCTACCTTCGATACGGTTGTGGAACTGGACGCCTCCGATCTGGAGCCGTTTGTCACGTGGGGAACCAATCCGGGTCAAGGCGTGCAGATCTCCGAAACCGTGCCCGAGCCCGCCAACATGGCCGATGAGACCGAGCGTCACGCGGCCGAGCGTGCCATCGAGTACATGGGATTGGTTCCGGGAACGCCGATGCGTGATATCGCCGTGGACACGGTGTTCATCGGTTCGTGCACCAACGGACGCATTGAGGACCTACGCAATGTTGCCGGCGTGATCGAGGGCCACAAGAAGGCGGACAACGTCCGCGTTATGGTGGTCCCGGGCTCTGCCCGAGTTCGTCTTCAGGCTGAGGCCGAAGGCCTTGACAAGATCTTCCTCGATTTCGGGGCCGAATGGCGCAACGCTGGCTGCTCCATGTGCTTGGGAATGAATCCGGATCAGCTCACCCCAGGGGAGCGTGCGGCCTCCACCTCGAACCGTAACTTCATGGGACGGCAGGGGCCCGGCGGACGCACCCATCTGGTGTCACCACTGGTAGCGGCGGCAACCGCCATCCGCGGCACACTCTCAACCCCGGCAGATTTGGACTGAAAGGACCATCATGGAGAAGTTTTCAACACACACCGGAATCGGCGTTCCACTCCGTAGGTCCGAGGTGGATACCGATCAGATCATCCCCGCTGTTTACCTCAAAAGGATCTCCCGGACGGGCTTTGAGGACGCGCTCTTTTCCTCTCTGCGCAAGGATCCGGACTTTGTCCTCAACCAAGAGGAATACGCGCGCGGTTCCGTGCTCGTGGCGGGTCCCGATTTCGGTACAGGCTCCTCGCGTGAGCACGCGGTGTGGGCGCTGAAGGATTATGGTTTCAAGGCCGTTTTTGCTCCTCGTTTTGCAGATATTTTCCGGGGCAACTCAGGTAAGCAGGGCTTGGTTGCCGGCGTCGTCGCCCAAGAAGATGTGGAGCAACTCTGGAAGCTCCTCGAAAACGAACCCGGCCTCGAAGTCTCGGTGGACCTGCCCAACAAGTCCATTTCGTGCGGCGGCTTCACCTGCTCATTCGAAATTGACGATTACACGCAGTGGCGGCTCATGGAGGGGCTTGACGATATTGGCTTGACCCTGCAGGACGAGGCAGATATCACGGCCTATGAGCAATCTCGCCCTTCCTTCAAGCCAAAGACTCTTCCGAAGAAGCATCTGCCGAGCGTTCCGGTCATTTCTGCGCGCCCGGTGGGCGAAGAAGCGGCTCTGAGCTGAGCGATCGGTGACGTGGCCAATACATGCCGTCCCTGAAGTCATATAGTCTAGTGTGGTTAGAGAAGGGTCTGAAGGGACGGTTATGGCTGCGAAGCTACGTGTAGTTGGTGGTTCACCACTCACCGGTGAGATCAGTGTCAGGGGCGCGAAGAACTTCGTGTCCAAGGCGATGGTTGCCGCGTTGCTTTCCTCGGATACGTCTGTGCTGCGCAACGTACCACTCATCCGGGACGTCGATGTTGTCTCAGATCTCCTACGGCTTCACGGCGTAGAGGTCGATTACGATCAGGAGGAAGGCCGCCTCGCGATCACTCCGGGACGGATCTCGCTTCCCAACGATCCCGTGGAGATGGACCGCCTAGCCGGTTCCTCGCGCATCCCGATCCTGTTTGCTGGTCCGCTCCTTCACAATTTGGGAGAAGCCTTCATCCCCGATCTTGGCGGATGCCACATTGGGGACCGTCCGGTCGATTTCCACATGCAAGTGCTCGAGGACTTTGGGGCGCAAAAGGTGCAGGAGGAGGGCGGCATGCACCTTGTCGCTCCCCGCGGGCTCAAGGCGAAGCCGGTTCACCTGCCCTACCCGTCCGTGGGAGCCACCGAACAAACGCTGCTGACCGCCGTCATGGCCGAAGGTGTGACGGAGCTGTCCAACGCCGCAGTTGAGCCGGAGATCCACGATCTGATTGCTGTTCTGCAAAAGATGGGTGCCATCATTTCCGTGGATACGGACCGCACCATCATGATTGAGGGCGTGGATTCCCTTCAGGGGTATACCCACACGGCACTTGCCGATCGCATTGAGGCTGGGTCGTGGGCATCGGCCGCGCTGGCCACCCACGGCGATATCGTGATTCGTGGTGCCGAACAGCAGAACATGATGAGCTTCCTCAACGTGTTCCGCAAGGTTGGCGGGCAGTTCGAAGTACGCGACGAAGGCATCAGGTTCTGGCATCCGGGCGGAGGGCTCCACTCCATTCCGCTGCAAACGGATGTTCATCCCGGTTTTATGACCGACTGGCAGCAGCCGCTCGTGGTTGCCCTGACTCAAGCCGACGGCATCTCCATCGTCCACGAGACGGTATATGAGAACCGCTTCGGCTTCACCGAGGCCCTGACCGATATGGGCGCCCACATCCAGACCTACCGCGAATGCTTGGGCGGCCTCGAGTGTCGGTTCGGGCAGCGCAGCTTCTACCATTCTGCCGTCATACAGGGGCCAACTCCGTTGAAGGCGGCCGACGTAGAGGTTCCCGATCTGCGTGGCGGGTTCTCCTATCTGATCGCCGCGCTTGCGGCTGAGGGCACATCGATCATTTCAGGCATCGATATCATCGATCGCGGATATGAGCACTTCATGCACAAGTTGCGGTGCTTGGGAGCCAATGTGGAGAAGATCGCCTAACCGTGGGCTGCAAACGCTCCCTTCCGGGAGAACCGCTGCTCATGCGGTTTGTGGGGCCGCTTGTCAGTTGGGTCATGCATGCGATCCAAGATATGCGGGTTGGGGGAGCGGAGAATCTCGTATCGGGGCGTCCCATGATCGTTGTGGGCAACCATACCTCGCATCTGGATGGGCCCGTGGTTGCAGTGGCCCTGTACGATGCCGGAGTTGTTCCGCACACGGCTGCGAAAGCGGATCTCTTCACTCTTCCGATACTCGGCTGGGCGCTGCGTCAACTTGGTCAGGTGGCGGTGTACCGTCCGGGGCTTGTGAGCACGCCAAAGGATGGTAACTCAGCTTCCACTCTTGGTGAGCTGTCGCAGGTCATTGAGGCTGGCGGAACCGTCCTGATCTTCCCGGAAGCAACGTTTACACGCGATCCGCAGCAATGGCCGATGCGGGCAAAGACGGGGGCCGTGCGGTTGGCTCTGGAACACCCCGAGGCCGTGGTTGTGCCCGTAGCCCATTGGGGCAACGAGGATCTCATTAACAAGTGGGGTGGAAAGATCGCGTGGGGCGCGATCGGACGCCGCTCCACGAGCGTGCGGGTCCGATTCGGGGAACCTGTGGATCTGAGCGCCTATCGCGATGAGCCCATCACACACGAGGTCCTAACGGAGGCAACCGAATGCGTAATGGACGCCGTGACCCGCGAACTCATGACGCTTCGCCCAGGGGTGCCCACGCAGCCCCGTTGGGATCGGAACGTCAACGGAGATCCGTTCAAAGCGATCGATGCTCGAAACCAAGCGCACGCGAAGAATCGCGGCACGCGCATGCGGCTCATTGGATGTGTTGGCGCCATCTGCGTAGCATTAGCTAGGTATTACAAGGGAAGGCGCAGGACATGACGGCACGGATTCGGGTTGCACTCATTTACGGCGGCGCATCGGGGGAGCACTCCGTGTCTTGCCTGACCGCCGCATCGGTTATGCGGGCGATGGATCCAGATAAGTATGAGGTGCTTCCGATCGGTATCCGAAAGGACGGAACGTGGGTTCCGGGTACCATCAATCCGGCTGAACTTGAAGAGTCCGGCCCTCACGGTGAGGTCCCAGATTCCCCTGATCGTATGGTGATTGGGAGTGGAGAGGACGGCAGCGTGGTGTACCGCGTGGGTACTGACAGGGTGGATGCCTATGCCGTTGACGTTGCCTTCCCTCTGCTTCACGGCCCATTTGGTGAAGATGGAACCATTCAGGGGCTCTTCGAAATGGCCGGCCTGCCCTACGTGGGTGCGGGAGTGTTCGCATCGGCGGCGGGCATGGATAAGCACTACATGAAGGTGGTATTGGAGGCAGCGGGATTGCCTGTGGTGCCCTACGTGTTGGCCACCTCCAAGCTGTGGCGTCACGCACGCGAGGTCGTGATGCGCAAGGCCCAAGAGACTCTCACCTGGCCCGTCTTCGTTAAGCCGGCCCGCGCCGGCTCGTCGCTCGGGATTTCCCGTGTGGAGCGGGTTGAGGATCTGCCTGCCGCAATCGAGACCGCACAAGAGGTTGATCCCAAGGTCCTCATCGAGCAGGGCATCGTGGGCCGCGAGATCGAGTGCGCGGTGCTAGGCGGCCACGGCGACGATCCCGCCCGCGCCTCGGTGCTCGGCGAAATCGCGCTGGATACGCAGTGGTATGACTTTGAGACCAAGTACGTGGAGACCGAGGGCTTCCACATGGAGATCCCCGCCACCGTTGAGGAATCCGTTAGCGAGACTATGCGTTCCATGGCGGTAGAGGTGTTCGATGCCTTCGAATGTGAAGGCATGACGCGGGTGGACTTCTTCCTGACGGAAGCTGGCAACGTGTTCGTGAACGAACACAACACCATTCCCGGCTTCACCTCATTCTCGATGTATCCGGTGCTGTGGGAGCAGACGGGGCTTCCCTACCCGGATCTGATCGATGAACTCATCGCTCTGGCGATTGAGCGCCCGATCGGACTGCGGTAGAAGCGATTTATTCCGCCCGCGCCCAATTGTTCCGATTCCCACTTTTGCCGGTCTTTGCTTCCACCCCGTACTGTTGAAGGTTAAATTAATATGTGTGAACGGCGCGGCTGATCGGCCGCGTACCATCTATTTGACGCTCAATGCCACTCGTTGAGCACACGGGAAAGGTACGTTATGAAGATTGGTTACATGGTTGGCAGCCTGTCCGAGCAGTCGCTGAACCGCGGACTCTCCAAGGTTCTCGTGGAGGAAGCGCCGGAGGGCGTGGAACTGTTCGAGATCCCGGTCAAGGATCTGCCCTTGTACAACCGCGATCTTGACACCGACTACCCGCAGGTCGCGCTTGATCTCAAGGCCTCTATTGAGGATGCGGACGGCATCATCATCGTGACGCCCGAGCACAATCGGACGTTCTCCGCGTCGCTGCACAATGCGCTGGAGTGGTCATCACGCCCGTGGGGCAATGTTTCGTTTGCTGGCAAGCCTGTTGCTACGATCGGCGTTTCTCCTTCGGGAATCGGCACGGCAGTTGCTCAGCGTCAACTCCGCTCCTCCCTGCTGTTCTTCGGCGCTCAGGTGATGGGCCAGCCCGAGGCCTACATCAACGGCCTGCAGGCAGAGATCACTCCCGAAGGCGGCATCAACGATGGCGGCCGCGAGGTTGTGTCCAAATGGATCAATGCAGCAGTCACCTACATCGAGGCTAATAAGTAGAGCCACACAACATTCGGTGTGATCGTCCTCGGCCGGCCCAGATGGCATGATTGAAAGCATGTACGTCAGGGATCTGACCGAGGACGATTTGCTGTCCATCATCACCCCACACCTTCCGCAGGCCGAAGGTGTGATTGTGCCATCCGGCGATGATAGCGCCGTCATACCGGCAAGCGACGGCCGCTACACCGTCTCCACGGACATGCTGGTGGAGGGCCACCACTTCCGCCGTGATTGGTCCACCGGCTCCGATCTTGGATGGCGCGCGGCCACTCAGAACTTGGCAGACGCCGTGGCCATGGGAGCCCTCCCCAGATCCATTGTGGTTTCGATGGGCCTTCCGGGAAATCTCCCTACCGCCTGGGTGGAGGGCTTTGCGCGCGGAATCGCAGCGGCCTGCGCAAGTACTGGATGCGGGGTAGACGGCGGAGATCTTGTGAACAGCGAAGTCCTCACCATCTCCGTGACCGTCATGGGGGATTTGCAGCGGCGCGAGCCGCGGCTGCGCAGTGCAGCCCATCCGGGGCAGGCGCTCATTCACTGTGGCGTTCTAGGCCGCGGATTTGCCGGGCTCGGCCTTCTGGAACGTGGCTACACTCGTGAGACCTCGCTGCTCCCGCCCGCCCAGACCGGGCTCATTGACGATTTCTTGAGGCCCAAGCCGCCGCTGCTCCAAACTCTTGAGGCCTGCCGCGAGAACCGCATCGGCGCCATGATGGACGTATCTGATGGTCTTGTTCGGGATGCGCGGCGAATGGCCAAGGCGTCGGGTGTGTGGATTGATATCCAATCGAACTATCTTGAGCGCCATATTGCCGAACTCGTCCCGGTGGCCCGGAGACTTGGCCTGTCCGATCCGTGGGAGTGGGCCATGAAGGCGGTCCTGACCGGGGGAGAGGATCACGGATTCCTTGCAACGCTGGAGCGCCCGGCCGAGCGCGCATGGGGCCCACACACACTCGCCCTGCCCGATGGCTTCAGCCGCATCGGCCACGTCCGTGAGGCCCATCCAGGTGGCCTCGTCACGATTGATCGCAAACCGGTGGATTTTCAAGGCGGCTGGGACCACTTCCGTTCGTAGGGGCAGCGGCCCGTTGGAGGGCAAGCTTCGTCGTCGTCCCACATTTTTCGACGACGACGAACGCGCCGCGAACCCGCGGCCCACGGGCCACTCCTTGGTTGAGCATTCCTCGCCAAACACCCATCGTTCGGGATTCACCTTGTGGTTAAGCGCGAAGGCTATAACGTGAATCTTAAGCGACAAC
>ERZ1032812.39-NODE-39-length-14264-cov-8.033430_pt1 | contig 14264 bp, 11 predicted proteins | sample MGYA00517094_ERZ1032812 | MGnify/ENA primary metagenome ERZ1032812 (study PRJEB33719, sample SAMN04262549) | wastewater metagenome | biome: sewage system; feature: street-access sewage; material: sewage | place: Peru: Lima | collected 2013-01-15 ... | reverse complement strand
TACGACCTGGGTTCGATTCCCGGAAGCCGCTCCCTGGTCCGGCAGAGAGAGCTGGGCCGGGATATAGACTGCTATTCACAGGGGCTGGCGGACGCTATGAGAGAGGATCCCGACGTGATCATGCTCGGGGAACTAAGAGACGAAAAAACCGCCGAGCAGGCGCTCAAGGCGGCGGAAACGGGTCATCTTGTGCTGTCTACGCTCCACACGACAGACTGTGTTCAGAGCGTAAGCCGTTTTCTCGAGATGTTTCGTCCCGAGGCGCGGGATTCCGCGCGCGGCGTGCTGGCGGATGTGCTTGAGGCTGTCTGCGTTCAGCGTCTGATTCCGGCTTCCGACGGCGGTCGGGTCGCGGTCCGCGAAATCATGCGCGGAACGCCCGCTGTCAGGGGGCTTATCAGGGACAACAGAACGCATCAGCTCAAAACGGTCATTCAGACGTCGGGCGACGAGGGAATGGTCCTGTTCGACAGGGATCTTGCGCAGCTTGTCGGAACGGGGAGAGTTGCGGAAGCCTGCGCAAGGATGTGGGCCAGCGAGCCCGCGGCGTTTCAGGATTATCTCGGGACGGTGCCGGAAAGCGGCTGAGGAGAACGCTGCTTGTACAGCGCTTCGTGTATCGCGAAGTGTCTGATAAATTCGCGTTCCGGATCCCGAGAGGTTTTTATTTTTTCACAGATCTTTTCTGTAAACAGCCGGCGGGCTGCCCTGTGTCTGACCGCGCGCTTTTCGGGCAGGCGGTCTATTTCCTGGATGTCGATTCCGACCGGGAAGTCCGCGACTGCGGCGGCGCAGGCGCATCCCGTATGAGAAAGAGAACAGTAAAGCTGATGTCCATGCCACAGGCATGAGGACGTGAGCACCGGTTTTCCTGAATCCAGATATTCAAGACACGGCAGCTCGTCAATTCCGAAGTCCTCCGCCAGTCCGAAGGCCAGCAGCAGATAGACAATAAGGGAGTGATCGCGGTCCTCACGGTTCGCGCTTCTGAGCACATGCTCCTTCACATTTTCAGGGAGTATTGAAAGCGCGCGTTCGCGCAGCGAATCGGTCAGTATTCCGTTCTGGTCATTGTTATATCTGTAAATTCTAAACATGTTCCAATAATATCCATTCGTATACAAAATACACAAGTCCAGTTGTCTTTTAAGCAGGACTGAATTTTTATTCAATTCTGGCAGTTATATTAAATAATTATGCATTTTCTTCGCAGACTTGCAGTGTTGTCCGTATATTTCTTCTATCTATGGTATAATAATCACGCTCAAATCGGAAGTGTTCCGATTTGAGCTGAATAAACCGAATCAAAACAATCGACTCAGACGGGGCGTGTCTCCGGTCTGAATTATTCACAAGTGAGGAATCCTGATCATGTCCATAACAGTACTTGTCGGAGCCCAGTGGGGAGACGAAGGCAAAGGGAAAATGATTGACTATCTTTCCGGCGACAGCGATCTGATCGTCCGCTTCCAGGGCGGCGACAACGCGGGCCATACCGTAGTCAATGATAAAGGCGTTTTCAAGCTGCATCTGATCCCGAGCGGGATCTTTGAAGATAACTGCGTAAGCCTCATCGGCACGGGTACCGTCGTCAACCCGGACGTTCTCAACGAAGAGATCGCCCAGGTCGCCGCCGCGAATGTCGACATGTCCGGACTGAAGATCTCCGGCAAGGCGCATATCCTGCTGCCGGCGCATCAGCAGCTGGACGCGCTGATGGAAGCCAAGGGCGGAATCGGTACGACGAAGCGGGGCATCGGCGTCGCCTACTCGTACAAGATGCTCAGAAAGAACCTGCGCTTCGAAGATCTGCTGGATCTGGAAACACTTCCGAAGAAGATCAGCGGGATCCTCGACGCCGTCAACGCGGAGCTTACGGCCTACGGCGCCCAGCCGATCTCCTACGACGAGCTCTGGGACAAGTGCATGGAATGGAAGGAACGCTACGGCGACATGATCGTCGAACCGATCAGCTTCCTGCATAATTATATGGATGAGGGTAAAAATATCCTGTTCGAAGGCCAGCTGGCCGCGATGAAGGATATCGACCTGGGTATCTACCCCTACGTCACATCCTCCAACCCTGTGGCGGCCTACGCCGCAGTCAGCTCGGGCTTCCCGGCGAAGAAGATCGACCGCGTCATCGGCGTCGCGAAGGCCTTCTCATCAGCTGTCGGAGCGGGACCGTTCCCGACCGAATCGGACGACGAACAGATTCAGATTATCCGGGGAACCGGCGAACATGTGGACGACGAATTCGGCGCCAGAACGGGCCGCAGCAGACGTCTCGGATGGTTCGACGCCCCGGTGGTCAAGTATACGAATCTGATCAACGGCTTCGACGAGCTTGCGCTGTGCAAGATCGACAAGCTGGACGATCTTCCCGAAATCAAGATCTGCGTCGGCTACAAGCTCGACGGAGAGCTGCTGGACCACTATCCGAATACGGATCAGCTGGAACGGGTGGAACCTGTCTACAAGGTGATGCCGGGCTGGATGGAAGACACGACGGGCATCCGGAAGATCGAGGATCTGCCGGAAAACGCGAAGAATTACATCAAAACGATCGAAGATCTGACAGACACGAAAATCTGCTACGTCGGGGTAGGCCCGGGACGTACGGAGCTCGCGCTGTAATCAGAGATCCACACCTGAATAATTTATACTTATCCCCGAAGGGATCGCAAGCTTACTAAAAGAATGATGCCTGGCATCGTTCTTTTTTTAGAATAGATAAAAATACCGCGGCAAACATTGAAAAATATGGTAATTACTGATTCCGATATGCGAACTATCGCAAAGGAGAAAAATGTCATACTTCAAACGGGATAAACGAGCCTATGTGCTCCTCGAAGACGGCACTTTGTTCAAGGGATTCAATTTCGGCGTAGAGGGAACCTCCACCGGCGAGATCGTATTTACAACAGGGATGACCGGCTATCAGGAGGTCCTGACCGATCCGTCTTATTACGGCCAGATCGTCCTGCAGACCTATCCGCTCATCGGCAACTACGGCGTCAACAACGACGACATGGAATCCGTGAAGAGCTGGGTATCGGGCTACATCGTCAAGGAATGGTGTGAAGAGCCGTCGAACTTCCGGACCACCGCGACCATCAACGATTTCCTCGTCAGACAGAACATCGTCGGCGTATGGGATATCGACTCGCGGGCGCTGACGAGAAAGATCCGCGAGCACGGCACGATGAACGGCGCTGTCACCACCGAGGATCTGGACGATCCGGAAACCTACGCCCGTGTCATGAAGCTGATCCGCGAAACCGACAATATCCGTCCGGTCACGAAGGTCACCTCTAAGAAAAAAGGCTGGTTCTATTCGAGAGAAAACCGTGCCAACCACGTCGCGCTGATGGACTACGGCTATAAGCGCAACATCCTGCGCATGCTGCTCCAGGAGGGCTGCAACGTCACCGTCATGCCGGCCGAAAGCACGATAGACGATATCAAGCGTCTCAATCCGGACGGGATCATGCTCTCCAACGGACCGGGCAATCCGGAAGACTACCCGGACCTGATCGCGAACATCAAGGACTTTATGGCCTACGGCAAGCCTATTTTCGGGATCTGTCTCGGTCATCAGCTGCTGGCGCTGGCCAACGGCGGGAAGACGCGCAAGATGAGATTCGGACACCGCGGCCTTAATCAGCCGGTCAAGGACCTGAATCTGGACCGGGTGTTCGTCACGAGCCAGAATCACGGCTACGCGGTCGAATCGGTTCCGGAGGAAGCGGGCTTCGTCTCTCACGTAAACATGAACGACGGCAGCTGCGAAGGCATCGAATATAAGAACTGCGCGGCCTTTACGGTGCAGTTCCATCCTGAAGCTTCCGCGGGCCCCAACGACACAGGCTATCTGTTCCGCAAGTTCACGGACATGATGGAACAGGGACAGCGCACGCGCCTGAAAGGAGACCAGTAATGCCGTTAAGACAGGATATTAAAAAAGTACTCGTCATCGGCTCCGGGCCGATCGTTATCGGACAGGCTGCGGAATTCGACTATGCGGGAACTCAGGCCTGCAAGGCCCTGAAACAGGCGGGACTCGAGGTCCTGCTTATCAATTCGAATCCGGCGACCATCATGACGGACAAGGCGATGGCGGACAAGATCTTTATCGAGCCCCTCACCCTGGACGTGATCAAGCGGATTATCATCGACGAAAAGCCGGACAGCATTCTGTCCACCCTGGGCGGCCAGACGGGTCTTACCCTGTCGATGCAGCTTGCGAAGGAAGGCTTCCTCGACGCCCACGATGTCAAGCTTCTGGGTGCGAACGTCGAAACCATCGACAAGGCGGAGGACCGTCAGGAATTCAAAGATATGATGCAGAAGATCGGCGAGCCGGTGGTTCCGTCAAAGGTCGTCACGACCGTCGACGAAGCGCTGGAATTCGCGGATCAGATCGGCTATCCTGTCGTCGTCCGTCCGGCGTTCACCCTCGGGGGCACCGGCGGCGGCTTCGCCCATTCTGAGGAAGAGCTGCGGGAAATCGCGCGCAACGGGCTGCGCCTGTCGCCGATCACCCAGGTTCTGATCGAACGCAGCATCGCGGGCTGGAAGGAAATCGAATTCGAAGTCATGCGCGATGCGAAGGAAAATGTCATCACGGTGTGCTCGATGGAAAATTTCGACCCGGTGGGAATCCATACGGGCGACTCCATTGTCGTCGCGCCGTGCCAGACCCTGTCCGACAAGGAATACCAGATGCTTCGTACCTCCGCGCTGAAGATTATCGCGGAGCTGAAGGTGGAAGGCGGCTGCAACTGTCAGTTCGCTCTGGACCCTGAAAACTTCAACTACGCGGTTATCGAAGTCAATCCGCGAGTTTCGCGTTCCTCCGCTCTCGCATCGAAAGCCACAGGCTACCCCATCGCGAAGATCGCGAGTCTGATCGCCGTCGGTTATTCGCTGGACGAGATCACGAACGACATCACCGGCAAAACGCCGGCCTGCTTCGAACCGGTCATCGACTATATTGTCGTCAAGTTCCCGCGCTGGCCCTTTGACAAGTTCGTTTACGCCAAGCGTGAACTGGGTACCCAGATGAAGGCCACCGGCGAGATCATGTCCATCGGCTCCTCCTTCGAGCAGGCGATGATGAAGGCGATCCGTTCGGTAGAGCTCGGCTTCGACACCCTGTCGGTGGAAAAATACCGCAAGGCCAGCGATGAAGAAATCAGAGAAGCCCTGACCCGCAGGGATGACGAACGCGCCTTCGTGGTTTACGAAGCGCTGTACCGGGGCATCGAGCTTGAAGAGATCCAGGCGAAGACCCAGATCGACATGTGGTTCCTGGACAAGCTGCGCCATCTGGCGGTCATGGAACGCGACCTTATCGAAAAGGGACTCTCGGACGAACGGGGAGCGGAACGTCTGACGGTCGCAAGAGAAATCGGCTTCCTCGATTCGACAATCGAACGCCTGACCGGCGAGAAGTTCCCGAGAAAATACGCGGGCTTCAAGATGGTCGATACCTGCGCCGGAGAATTCGCCGCGGAAACGCCGTATTTCTACTCGACGCACGATGAAGAAAACGAAGCGGAAATCTTCCTCGAAGAACATAATCTGAAGGATCATAAAAAAATTCTCGTCTTCGGTTCCGGACCGATCCGAATCGGACAGGGAATCGAATTCGACTACTGCTCTGTACACTGCGCGTGGACCCTGAAGGACCTCGGATACGACGCGGTTATCGTCAACAACAATCCGGAAACGGTCTCCACCGACTTCGACACGTCGGACAGACTGTATTTCGAACCGCTGACGGCGGAGGATGTCCGGGCGATTGTCGAAACGGAAAAGCCGGACGGCGCCATCGTCCAGTTCGGCGGCCAGACGGCGATCAAGCTCACGCAGCACCTGAAGGAAATCAAGGTGCCTATCCTCGGAACCGATCCGAAGAACATCGACGCGGCGGAAGACCGGGAGCTCTTCGACGAGCTGCTGGAACGCTGTCAGATCCCGAGACCGGAGGGCAAGACGGTATTTACCACCGGCGAAGCGGTGGTCGCGGCCGGCGAGCTGGGCTATCCTGTCCTGCTGCGTCCGTCCTATGTTCTCGGCGGGCAGAATATGATTATTGCCCACGAGGATAAAGATGTAGTAGAATACATGAATATCATTACGAGCCGGAAGCTTGAGAATCCGGTTCTGATCGATAAATACCTGATGGGTACGGAAGTCGAAGTCGACGCGATCTGCGACGGTACGGACTACCTGATTCCGGGTATCATGGAGCATATTGAACGCGCGGGCGTACATTCGGGGGACTCGATCTCCGTCTATCCGCCTCAGACGCTGTCCGACGAGATCAAGGAAACCATCGTCGACTACACCGGACGTCTGGCGAGAGCGCTTGACGTGATCGGCATGGTCAACGTTCAGTACGTCGTCCACGACGGCAAGGTATACGTCATCGAGGTCAATCCGCGTTCGTCGCGTACGGTTCCGTACATTTCGAAGGTCACGGACATCCCGATGGTGGATCTGGCGACCCGTATCATGACCGGCGCGACACTCAGGGAGCTGGGCTACGAACCGGGCCTGAATCCGGAAAAGGATTATGTTGCGGTCAAGGTTCCCGTGTTCAGCTTCGCGAAGCTCGCTGACGTCGACACACAGCTGGGACCGGAAATGAAGTCCACAGGCGAAGTTCTGGGCGTCGCCCACGAATTTGAAGACGCGCTTTACAAGGCGCTGGTGGCCTCAGGCAACAAGATGGAACGCGAAGGCGGCGTGCTCATCTCTGTCCGCGATATGGACAAGGATGAAGCGCTGGAAACCGCGAAGCGTTTTGCGGATCTCGGCTTTACGATTTACGCTACGGCGGGAACCAGCAGGCATCTGAGCAGGAACGGCGTCGTGAATTACGAAGTCAGGAAGCTGTCGGAAGCAGGTCCGAATATCGGAGATCTGCTGGATTCCGGCAAGGTCACCTACGTGATCTCCACCTCGACGAAGGGCCGTCAGCCCGGACTCGACGAAGTCAGAATGAGAAGAAAGGCTGTCGAACGCTCGATTCATCTGCTGACGTCACTCGACACAGCGAACGCGCTCGTATCCAGTCTCGAAAACGGCCGGACGATGGAAGACATCGAACTGGTCGATATTACGGCGATCTAGCCGAATCATCACAGCCGGCACGGCAGGAAAGCAGGAAACACAATGGCAGATAAAAAAATCATCATGACCCAGGAAGGTCTCGACAAGCTCAAGACAAAGCTCGAGTACCTGAAAACCGTCAAACGATATGAAGTCGCGGACCGTATCAAGGTAGCCCGCGGTTACGGAGACCTGTCTGAAAACTCGGAATACGACGAAGCGAAAACCGAACAGGGTTTCGTCGAAGGCGAAATCGCGGAGCTCGAAGAACGTCTGAAAAACGCGGAGGTCGTGCCGGATGAAGATATCCACACGGACGACGTCAGCGTAGGCAGCGTTGTCAAGATCCGCGACCTGGACGACGACGAAATCGAAGAATACAAGATCGTCGGTTCCACCGAATCGAATCTGAAGGAAAACAAGCTTTCCAACGCATCACCTGTCGGCGCAGGGCTGATCGGCGCGAAGGTTGGCGAGATCGTGACCATCAAGGTCCCCAACGGCGAAGTGAAGTACGAGATCCTCGGGATCCGCCGATAGAATAAACCAGGAGAAGGAATGGCAGAAGAGAATTTAAGCGAAGTCCTCGCGGTCCGCAGGGACAAGCTGGACAGACTCAGAGAAAACGGACAGGATCCGTTTAAGATAACGAAGTTCGAACGCACGTCGGACTCGAAGAAGATCGCCGACAATTTCGACGATCTCGAAGAACAGGAAGTAACGATCGCGGGACGTCTGATGTCCAAGCGCGGTCAGGGCAAGGTCGGTTTTTACGATCTTCAGGATGCGGCCGGCAAGATCCAGCTGTTTATGAAGAAGGACCTGCTGGAAAACTACGACGAAATAAAGACCTACGATATCGGCGACATCATCGGCGTACGCGGGAAGGTCTTCCGGACGAAGCGGGGGGAAATCTCCGTGCGCGCGGAAGAGGTCACGCTGCTGTCGAAGTCGCTCCAGATCCTTCCGGAAAAGTATCACGGTCTGAAGGATATGGATCTGCGCTACCGTCAGCGGTACGTGGACCTGATCGTCAATCCGGAGGTCAAGGACGTCTTTGTCATGCGCTCGCGCATCATCTCGAAGATCCGTCAGTTCCTCGACGAACGCGGCTTCATCGAAGTCGAAACGCCGGTGCTCAACACGCTGGCCGGCGGCGCCAACGCCCGTCCGTTCGTCACTCACCACAATACCCTCGATATCCCGCTGTACCTGAGAATCGCGCTGGAGCTTCCGCTCAAGCGTCTCATCGTCGGCGGCTTCGACAAGGTTTATGAAATCTCCCGTGTTTTCCGCAACGAAGGAATGGACGCGACACACAATCCTGAATTCACGCTGCTGGAAACCTACGAAGCCTACGCGGATTACGAAGACGTCATGAATATGGTGGAAGACCTGTACGACTACGTCGCTTCGTCGCTGCTGGACACGATGACCATCGAATACGACGGCAAGGAAATCAATCTGAAGAAGCCCTTCCGCAGAGCCCGCATGGTGGACCTCGTCAAGGAACACACGGGCCTGGATTTCGACACGATGACCCTCGAAGAAGCGGTTGCCGCGGCCGAACCGTATCATATCGACGATGAAAAGAAGGGCTCTGTCGGAGAAATCATGGCGGAGGTTTTCGATGAAACCGTCGAAGACAAGCTGATCCAGCCTACGTTCGTCACGATGCATCCGGTGGAAATCTCGCCGCTGGCGAAGAGAGACCCGGAAAATCCGAAGTACACCCAGCGTTTCGAGCTGTACATCAACGGCGCGGAATGCGCGAACGCGTTCTCGGAGCTCAACGACCCCATCGACCAGAAGCAGCGCTTTGAAGCGCAGGTCGCGAAGAAGGCCGGCGGAGATGAAGAAGCTCATCCCTACGATGCGGACTTCATCAACGCCCTCGAAGTGGGACTGCCGCCGACAGGCGGACTCGGTATCGGGATTGACCGGATGGTCATGCTGATGACTCAGCAGAAGACGATCCGCGACGTAATCCTGTTCCCGACCATGAAACCCCTGGACGACTGAGCAGAGCGTTGAAAGCCCGGCGTTTCGGCGGGTAGACGGACTTTCTACCATTATAAATAAGTATAAATCAGTTTCATTTCATGCTTCATAATTTCATACAGCTCATCTGAAGATTCATGACAGCCGGTATTTACCCAAATACTAAGTACTGCATAAGCCAATTGCGTAAGCATGGCTGTACAGTATAGGCTGTCTTTTTCTGTTATTTGAAGATTTACATTTTGAAGAATCCGTTCTTCATTGGAAGTTGTAGATGCCGAGAACAAGTCACTCCTTCCACTTGCTACGATAGCAGAAATGAGTGTTTTGTTGTTAACTGCAATTTCGAGGATTGTCTTTGCAAAAGATTTATGCAGGTTATCATACTCTGCGTATTTAACAATACTTTCCTCGAAAAGAGAATCAAATTGATAGAGCAACACATCGTCAAGTGTATCAAACAATCGATAAAATGTTGTTCGTGCAATTCCTTTTGGTTCACAGACATCTGTAATACTGATTTCTGCGTATGGCTTGGCTCTTAAGATTTCAGCAAGACCATCGCAAATTAAAGCGGCAGACTTGATCATTCTTTTATCCTTCTTGATGTGATACATTTTTTCTCCTTTTCGTAGCACATGTTACGCTACTATTGTATTCTAACTTTTTCCGAAATATACTACAGGTGTTGCGTAAAATCAAATACAAACAAAAATAGAAAGTAAGGAGAGTAAGGGAAAGATGTGACAGGATTTTGCTATGTTGAAATGCTGGGAAACTGGAAACAAAGCAATAGTCAGGAAGGTAAATAGAGTATGGGAAAAATCAAAAAATGGTTCACACCGGAAGGTGATCATCTTCCACCTTTAAAAACATTAGCAGCAATCGGATTTACACTGCTTGTGATTTCAATGCCGTTTTTCGCATTTACAAGTGGAGCTGGGCAGTATGCAAGAGAATATCTGGGATTAATATGGCATTTATCCATGTTTTTCTTTATTAACAAGCTGCCTACTCCAGAATGGGGAAAAAGAGCAGGAACATTCTGAATTGTACTTGATGTGTTGAGCGGTCTTTTGTACCTGAATAATTTTTATGGCATTACGGGGAATTTGTCTCTTGGAATTATAGCAGTGAGCCTGACACTTCCAAACACGGTTCGATACGCTGCCCATATTTTCGAGGGTCTGTGGATGATTTCATCTGCCCAGACAACGAATAACAAAGTTATTAAAATTTGTGGTGTGCTTGCAGGTGTACTGCTTGCCGGATATAGTTTTGTATGCCCATTCGCTCCGGAATGGATGCTGATGCTCAATACACCATTTATGTTAGTATGGATGTTTATGATTGTAAGGGGGAAATACGAATGAAATTAATAGGTCTTGAAGAACACTGGTGTCCACGGGAACTATTTGAAAAAGAAGGGACTCCCGGACACAAAAGTATGGAACTGGTTAGAATGATTCAATCACCAGAACAGTACGAAAATACCTGTAGAGTTGTGTCTGATATTGGCGAAGGCAGAATACAGATGATGGATGCAGTGGGATTGTCCATGCAGTTTTTATCACTGTGCAATGCCGATATGGAAACACTGCCAGAAAATGAAGCTGTTCATTATGCAAAGATTAGTAATGACATTTTAGCAAAGGGAATAAAGAAGAACCCAGACCGTTTTCGTGGATTCGCAGCGCTTCCCACTCCCAACCCAACAGAAGCCGCAAAAGAATTGGAGCGATGTGCCAAAATGGAAGGCTTTGTCGGTGCTGTTATCAATGGTCATATCAATGGGCATTATTTGGATGAACCACAATTTGAGCCAATACTGGAAATAGCAGAGCGATTAAATATGCCACTCTATATTCATCCGGCACTTCCGTCTAAAACGATTGTTGATGCTTATTATAAAATGGATGATCCTTACGCTCAGACTGTGCTGTCTTCTGGAGGCTGGGGATGGCATATTGAAACGGGTGTTCATGTGCTTCGATTAATTGCTTCTGGAGCATTTGACAGACATCCGGGTTTAAAAGTGTTTGTTGGACATCTTGGAGAGGGACTGCCGTTCTTTATGCAAAGATTGTATAACGCAGAGGCTACAGGAAAGAGTCCCAGGAAACCGTATCCTGAATACCTAAAAGAAAATATATACTACACAATCTCTGGCTTTAACGATCCGGATTTATTTGGATATGTGTTGAAAAAGGTTGGCGAGGATCACATCTTAATTAGCGGACTCTATGAGTCCGTTTTTTATTTTTGTGCACGCAGCTATGAAAAGGCTTCAAGATAGAAGAGGGTCCATCAAGTCCTGATTTTACCTGGATGCAGATCGCCTGTTCTCTGTTCTCTAACATGAATCAAATGTGATAATGTATCTCCGCCGGTCGGCCATGTCGGCACTGCCTACGACGATATCGCCCCTGTCGCGGTATTTCTCGCCAGCGACGACTCGAGATATCTGACCGGTCAGACAATCCGTGCGGACGGCGGCGGATCCATCACGGCATTGTAAAATAAAAAAGGACAGCGGTTTGATCAACCAGCGGTCGGCTCAATATAAAGACGCCCGTTCGGCTGATATTAAAACAGCAGAACGGGCGTCTTTTTAGTGTCTGATATCTTTATTGAAAATTATATAATCAGTTTTTCAGAAACTCCTGGTGTCGTTTCAGGGCCTCGATGCTTCGGATACAGTAAAAACCGTTGATCTGCTCGATCAGTCCCAGATCAGGAGACCGTCTGTCCGGAAGCTGCGGTGCCCTGTGTGTAGGCCGTGCCGTTTACATAAAGTGTGTGTCCGTTGAGATCTATACTGTCTGTATCGCAGGTAAGACTCGTGATATAGGAATCACCGGATAGAGTACATTTGGCACCTCCGGACAGTTCGACGTAGACGTCCCCCTGAGCTTTATCGGGATTAATCGCGCCTGAAAAAGTACTGGCGTCCGCAAGATAAAGATTAAGTGTCGAGATGTCGTCGACGAGCATATTGCCGTCGATCTGCTGGGCCGATGCAGTGAGCGTTACGTGACCGCCGTTGGAGCCTTCGTTTCCCCAGCCGGCTGCAGCCGCCCGAAGAAATACACCGTCGGCATCCTTGTTAGTGATCGTAGCTCCGCTCAGCGTGATGGCCGTTTCCGTGTTATTGACAAAGAAAATGTCGCCGTTTTCGTTGGTCAGACTTCCGCCGCTCATTGTGAAGGAAGAGGCGCCCTGTGCCGCGTCGCCTGACATCGACTGATAGATCATGACAGCCTGATACCAGTCTGAGTTCGAACTGTTTTTCTGAGTGTTATCGGCAGAAAGCGTCACATTGTTGAGGGTAACGGAATTTTTGCCCTCTACGACAACCCCCTGGGAAGCGGTGGATGTCATTTCCGCATCGGAAACCGTGATGTCGGCTGTAGAATAAATGACGGGCGAGCCTGTTCCTGAAGTGGTATAGCTCCCGTCTTTGACGGTGACGGTTCCTCCTCCGCGGTCAGAGCGTATGGCAGCCGATGAGTTCCCCGTCGTATTGATGGTGAGCTTTTCGGCGTTCATTGTTCCGCCGCCTGTGGTCATCAGTCCGCCGGAGCAGCTGCCGGTGGTTTTGATAATCGCATTGGAGATGTTTACGGTGGTGCCTTCACCGTAGCTGAATACGGCGTTCGCATGCTTGCCGTCAGTGGAAACAGTGATTTCGTTCAGGGTAAGGGCCGCGCCGTTTTCTGCGAGGATCGCGGCGTTTTCACCGTAAAAATCGGCATCGTCGCCGTCCGAGTCTCCGTTTTTCGAGTTCTGAACAAATCGTTCGGAACAATCCCGCAGTCAGTTTTCTGGTATATGATGTTTCTGTTAATATCCGTTTTAGACGCATTTCATCAGAGAACGGAACTCAGAAGTAATGAAAAACAGACAAAAGGTGAACAGATGATTTACAAGAATATTTACGAAGGGGAATTTGTGAGCCGGCACAACCGGTTTATCGCCCGTGTACTGGTCGACGGTGTCGATACCGCCGTACATGTGAAGAATACAGGCCGGATGAGAGAGCTGCTGATTCCCGGAGCCCGGGTGATCCTGAATAAATCGGATAATCCGGCGAGGAAGACCGCTTACGATCTGACCGGTGTTTACAAAGACGGAAAGCTGTTTAATATCGACAGCCAGGCGCCGAATAAGGTGGTGAAGGAATGGCTCGGACAGCAGGATTTCGATCTGGTCCGGCCGGAGTACACCTACGGAGATTCCCGTGTGGATTTTTACATGGAGAAGGGATCGGATAAGTATCTGATGGAGGTCAAGGGCTGCACGCTGGAGATAGACGGCATCGGCTATTTTCCAGATGCGCCGACACAGCGCGGCGTGAAGCATATCCGGGAGCTGATCCGGGCGAAGAAAGAAGGATATCACGCGGCTCTGGCGTTCGTTATTCAGATGGAAGGCGTTACGGAAGTCAGGCCGAATAACCTTACGATGCCGGAGTTCGGAGAGGCTGTGGAAGAGGCGAAACAGGCGGGGGTGGATATTCTGTATCTGCAGACAAAAGTGGAGCCTTGCCGGCTCCAGATCTCTGCGGAAGGGAAGCTTAGCGCGTATAAATAAATTTTCTTTGATCACACGAAAAATACAAGTAGACCAAAAAGAAAAAACTGAACGAATGTTTATATTTGAGTACATTTTATTCTGACCCTTTATAATCAATATTCCGGTCATAGACCGAGTCTGACTAGAAAGGAGCAGAATTATGAAAAAAAGTATTATCGCATGTCTGGCAGTTCTTATGATGACGGCTGTATTTGCCGTATCGGCTTTTGCTTCCGCTCCGAAAGCGGACTCGGCTGCACTGACGACTGCGGATATCAAAACGACGGCGACCCAGACGACAGACGACAAGACCAGCACGGACACGACGAAAGACGCGGACGCTGATTCTACCGAATCGGGTAAAACCAGAGAACGCAAGGAGCCGGGAACGGAAAACGCAGCAGGAAGCACGACTGAAAAAGATACGAAGTCGGGCGCTTCATCGAGCGATTCTTCAACGACAGATTCATCGAAGAACGGTTCGTCAGGCAAGACGAATACCTCGAAGGGCGGATGTCCCTTCGGATAAGGTCTCTTTTCCGCACTCAGAGCACTGCCGCTGCTCT
>ERZ1032812.38-NODE-38-length-14671-cov-5.070402_pt1 | contig 14671 bp, 13 predicted proteins | sample MGYA00517094_ERZ1032812 | MGnify/ENA primary metagenome ERZ1032812 (study PRJEB33719, sample SAMN04262549) | wastewater metagenome | biome: sewage system; feature: street-access sewage; material: sewage | place: Peru: Lima | collected 2013-01-15 ... | reverse complement strand
GAGGCTCCACCCGTGGTGCTTCTGGGGTTGCCATACGAGCGTCTCGCGGGGGTTGTTCGCGTCGTTCGCCACCGTTGAGGAGGAAATGCCGTCAATTCCGATGGTGCCATCGTCTTGGATCTGGGGATCCACCGTGAGGATCTTGGCGTAGGTGCCGGCCGGGAGCGTGATGAGAATTGCGGCGTCGTAGTGGGCCGCGATGGCGGAAAGCTCTGTGGGAGAAACGGGGATGCTCATGGTATGTACCTCACTATGGTTAATCGTCATGGCTGTTAGGGGTGCTGGCCTCGCGCCACGGAGGTTCCACCGGCAGGGGGCTGGTGTGATACCCGCTCGGGATTCAGGTGCTGCGCCACGGGTGGCACGCTATGGCGCGGTGATGGCTGTGAGACGGTGGGTGACGGGTCGCATCTTTGGCATGTTGGCACCCGAGGATACGAGCGCCGCCGCTCCGTCCGGATCGGCCACGTAGGCCGTGGCAAGCTCAGGCGCTCCCCGCCCGGCAAAGACCTCCGGGGCGAAGGGAACCGACGCTCCCACCAAGATGATGCGCGCCCCAGCGGCCAGCTCGAGCAGGCGGGGCAGGGTCTTGTTGGCCACCGTCATGCCCGTGATAAAAACGACGTCTGATGTTGGTAGCACGTATTCGCAGGCCGAATCCGGCAGATCGCCCGGGCGCGGATTACGTTCCAGTACGCGTACATCGCTACCGGACAGCGCCGCGATCCCGTTGGAGAAGTGGCCGATCATCGCCACCTTTGTGCCTGAGATTTCCGGGGCGCGTGCGGCAAATACATCGGTATCGAAGGTATCGATCCGAAGGCCGGATGCGACAACGCGTTCGGGGGAGTTCAGCCACGAGTTCAGGGCTGCCACGCCGAGGCTCGCCTGCGAGAAGTCCCACGACTTGCTCAGGGCGGCGACATCGCGAAGGGGCCTGCCCACAACCTCGTGTGCGGCCCAGAGGCCGTGCGCCGAGTGCTCGCCGCCGTGCCGCCCGGCTAGAGACAGTGTGGCGCACTGGCCTGCTTCTGGCGTGGTGATCCCACCCCGATCATGCGAGGCGATTCCCGCCCCGCCGGCGTCGTTGCGGACATATGCAACGTTGCCGAGAAGGGCGTCTGTGGCGCATACCTCGCTCGGGATGAGATCAATCAGTTCGTCATAGAGCGTCCAGGGATTCACGGGGCCTCCGAACCGTTGGGTGCATGCTGTGCGGGAAAATGGCGCGAACACTATGGTACGCCGCCTTGTAACGCACCTGCCACGCGGTGGTGTTGCGCGCTGTGAGGGCCACTTTCTCCGTGTCTCGCAAAACGAGTGAGCGGGCATAGGACTTAGGCACTACGGTAGCCTTGGATCGCCGCGCGAAGCGGCGCTGTGGCGTGCGCGCCACCAATTTTCAGCGAAAAGTTTCGCCCCTTGCAGGAGGATTCATGTCCGAGCTGAACGAGCACATTGCCAGCCTTGATCCAGAAGTTGCGGCTGTTCTTGACGGAGAGCTGGAGCGCCAGCGTGACTACCTTGGAATGATCGCCTCAGAGAACATCGTGCCCCGCGCGGTGTTGGAGGCTCAGGGCTCCGTGCTCACCAACAAGTACGCCGAAGGTTACCCCGGGCGCCGGTACTACGGCGGCTGCGAAGAAGTGGACAAGGTGGAAACCTTGGCCATTGAGCGGGCGAAGGCCCTCTTCGGAGCGGATTACGCGAACGTTCAGCCCCATTCGGGTGCGCAGGCAAACGCGGCCGTGTACCACGCGCTGGTCAAGCCAGGCGATACCGTCATGGGCCTCGAACTGGCTCACGGTGGGCACCTGACGCACGGCATGAAGATCAACTTCTCGGGTAAGAACTACAACATGGTGGCCTATGGCCTTGATCCGGAGACCTTCCGGATCAACATGGATATCGTCCGCGAGAAGGCGCTCGAGACCCAGCCGAAGATGATTATCGCCGGATGGTCCGCCTACCCGCGCCACCTCGATTTCCAAGCGTTCCGCGAGATCGCCGATGAGGTGGGAGCCTACCTGTGGACGGACATGGCCCATTTCGCTGGGCTGGCCGCCGCGGGCCTGCATCCCAATCCCGTGCCGTATTCGGACGTGGTTTCCACCACTATCCACAAGACTCTGGGTGGCCCCCGGTCCGGCATGCTGCTTTCACGCGATGCCGCCACGTTTGGGCGCAAGCTCAACTCGGCTGTATTCCCGGGCCAGCAGGGCGGCCCCCTCATGCATGTGATCGCCGCCAAGGCCGTTGCTCTCAAACTTGCGGCCGGTGAGCCTTTCAAGGATCGCCAGCGCCGCACGGTGGAGGGCGCCCAGATCCTTGCTGAGCGGCTGAACGGCCAAGATGTGAGGGATGCGGGAGTTTCTCTGGTGACGGGTGGAACGGACGTTCACTTGGTTCTCGTAGATCTGCGCGATTCGCCGATGGACGGCCAGCAGGCCGAGGATTTGCTGCACGAGGTGGGCATCACGGTGAACCGCAACGCGGTTCCGTGGGATCCACGCCCGGCCGCCGTCACGTCCGGTCTGCGTATTGGCACCCCGGCGCTGGCCACCCGTGGATTTGGCGCTTCCGAGTTCACGGAAGTTGCCGACGTGATCGCCACGGCGTTGGTGGACGGAAAGGACGCCGATGTGGAGGGGCTTGCCGCCCGCGTCCACAAGCTGACCGATCAGTTCCCCCTGTACGTGGGCCTCAACCAGACGGGAGCGGTCTAAATGGCACAGCTCCTCGACGGAAAGGCCACGGCCGCCGCGATCAAGGCCGAACTCGCGCAGCGCGTGGCAGTGCTCAAGGAACGTGGTATTACTCCCGGGCTTGGAACAATTTTGGTGGGCGAGGATCCCGGATCGGTCTCCTACGTTGCGGGCAAGCACCGTGACTGCGAGGAGGTGGGCATTGCCTCCATCCGTGTGGATTTGCCGGATGCCGCCTCGGAGGCCGATGTTCGCGCGGCCATTGAGAAGCTGAACGCCGATCCCGCCTGTACGGGGTACATCGTCCAGCTTCCCCTTCCCAAGGGTATGCCCACAAACGATCTCTTGGAGCTCATCGATCCGGCCAAGGACGCTGATGGCCTTCACCCCACCAATCTGGGCCGCCTCGTGTTGCGCGTGAACGAGGAGATTACGTCACCGCTTCCGTGCACGCCAGCCGGAATCATTGAACTGATTGAGCGCCACGGAATCGACTTGGCGTGCAAGGACATATGCGTGCTGGGCCGCGGCGTGACGGTGGGCCGGTCCAACGGTCTGTTGTTGACGCGCCGGGCCATCAACGCCACCGTCACCCTGTGCCACACCGGCACGAAGAACGTGGCGGATAAAGTTCGGGCTGCGGACGTAGTGATTGCGGCAACCGGGCAAACCCACATGGTCAAAGCCGATTGGGTTAAGCCGGGAGCGGTGGTGTTGGACGTGGGCGTCTCGCGCGTATATGACGAAGCCGCGGGCAAGTACAAGATCGCTGGGGATATTGATCCCGCCGTGGGTGAGGTTGCCTCGTGGGTTTCGCCCAACCCCGGGGGAGTGGGCCCGATGACCCGCGCCATGTTGTTATCCAACGTTGTCAAGGCGGCCGAGCAGGCCGCACAGTAGCGCACGCGTGATCTCAGGTCGCTCGGGCTAAGCTGGACGCGGCCGGCCAACGTGTGGGAGCGGCCCGCTAAGCTGGAACCAGCCGGCCAACAGCTGAGCTCAGCTCGAGCACCGTCGAACTCGGACGGAGCACCACTGATCGCACACGATAAGAAGGAGCCATGTCTTGAGAATCGCCACCTGTAACGTCAACGGTATTCGCGCCGCGGCCCGCAAGGGCATGGGGGAGTGGCTGGCAACGGCCGCCCCGGACGTGCTTCTCCTTCAGGAGGTGCGTGCACCCGAAGAGATCGCGGAAGCGTTGATAGGCCCCGGCTATCAGGTGTTCACACGCCCCTGCGATATCAAAGGTCGCGCGGGCGTCAGCGTGGCGGTTCGTGACGGTATTGCGGTCAGCGCCGTGCGTGACGGGGTGGCAAAGGAAGCGGTTGCTGAGCCCCCGGTGGATACTGGGCGGTGGTTGGAAGTGGATCTTCCCGGACTCACCGTGATCTCTGCCTACCTGCACTCAGGAGACGCGAAGAGCGAAGAGAAGATGGCGGCCAAGTATGCCCATTTGGAGTTGGTTTCTGACCGTCTCCAGAGCTTAGCTGCCACCAACGTTCTTGTGGCAGGTGATTTCAACATCGTTCACACCCCGCTGGACATCACCAATTGGAAATCGAATCACAATCGGACATCGGGAGTGCTCGATCCAGAGATTGCCTACGTGGTTCGGTGGATGGGGCTGGGGTAATTGTATGTTCTACGTTCTCTTACGATCGATGTACAGGGTCCCTACACATGGTGGTCCCAGCGCGGCAAGGCCTTCGATAATAATGTGGGGTGGAGGATCGATTACCAGATGGCCAGCCCCACCGTTGCCGCTCAGGCCGGCGGCTTCCAGATCGATCGCGCCCCGTCCTATGACACGCGGTGGTCTGATCACGCCCCGCTCATTGTGGATTACGAGGAGTAGAGGACCGGCCGCGAGCCGCCCAATAGCCGGACGGAAAGGACACCCTGTGGACGTCAGAGCCGCATTCGATAAGATCAACGCGATCGTTGAGAGGGTCCAAGAACTGCGAATCCTTCGATTGTTCACCCGGTACGGTGGCGCCAAGGGTGGCCTCCTCTCAGGCGGCATCGCCTACTCCGCGCTGTTTTCGATCGCCGCGGGACTCACGATCGCGTGGACGGCGTTCATGGCAGTTCTGGGAAATGATGCCGAACTACGCGACCAAGTTCTCCAATCGATCGATAGTGCCCTGCCGGGAATTATTGATACGGGCGATGGCCACGGTGGCATCATCGATCCAAACTCTCTGGTACTCCAATCGGCGGTAACTCCAGCCTCGATCATCGCGGCGGTTGTTTTGCTGTGGACGGCAATGTCTACGATGGGCGCGTTCGCCAGCTCGATTCGCGCCATGTTTGGAATCCAGAAGGTAACGGAGAATCCGATTCTGCTTAACCTGCGCAACCTCGGCGGGTTCGTGGTACTGGCGGTAGGAATCGCCTCCTCCTCCGTCCTATCCGCGGCTAACAGCAACGTGGGTACCACGATTCTTGACTGGATGGGGATCGAAGGCAGTGCCGCCCGCTACGTCATACGCATGGGTTCGCTCCTGATATCTATCGCGGTTGATGCGCTTATTATTGCCTTTCTTGTTCGGGTGATGTCGGGTGTACGGGTGCTGCGCCGTGATCTGGTGATCGGCAGCGTGATCGGCGGCCTCGTGATGTCCATCCTGCGCATACTCGGTACCTCCGTGGTGGGTTCGGTGAGCGATAATGCGCTCCTAGCTTCTGTGGCGGCAATTGCCACCCTGCTTCTGTGGCTCAACCTCTGCGCTCGCATGGTGCTCATGGTGGCGGCGTTCATGGCCAACCCGCCGCGTCCCACCAAAATCAACTCACCCGAGGATCTTCACCTGAAGGAGACCCCGAACTACATCACGCTCTCCAAGCCGAGCACCCTCGAGTGGAATTTCAACCCGGTGACGGGGGACATCATGGTACAAGGGAGCGATCAGAGCGGCCCGAACTCCCATGGCGTGAGCGTGGCTAAGATTGACTATCAATCTTCTGCGTCCACAAACGAAGGATAATCATGGACTTTTACCCGATCATTCCGGCCGGCGGCGTGGGGTCGCGCCTGTGGCCGCTCTCCCGAAAGGCTCGTCCCAAGTTCCTCACCGATCTCACGGGCCGCGGGCGCAGCCTGCTCCAGATGACTGTGGATCGCCTTGCTCCGCTCTCGCTCACTCCCATTATCGTGACCGGCTCGGCACACGAGGATGCTGTCAAGGAGCAGATTTCGGGGGCTGACGTCGTCGTCGAACCACACATGCGCGGCACGATGGCTGCAATCGGACTGGCGGCGGCAATAATCGAACATCGTCACGGGGACGCGATCGTCGGTTCGTTCGCAGCCGATCACCTCATCACCGATGAAGAGGCCTTTCGCGCGGCGGTTCGTGGTGCGATCGGTGCGGCGGAAGCCGGCTACGTCGTGACGATCGGGATTACCCCGGACTGTCCGTCTACGGCGTACGGATATATTCACGCCGGTTCGGAATTAACGACGACGGAGGATTCCTCCCTTTCCACATCCTCGGTTAACCGGCCGCAGGCCGGAGGCGAGGCTCTGGCGCTCGCGGTCCAAGAGTTCGTCGAAAAGCCGGATGAGGCAACGGCGTCGAGCTATCTGGCCACGGGTGAATACTTCTGGAACGCCGGAATGTTTATCGCCAAGGCCTCTGTGCTTCTGGATTCGCTGGAGAAGTTCCATCCGGAGATTGCCGGGCCGCTGCGCGCCCTCGCAGCCCGTTGGGACGGGCCAGATCGCGAACGTGCGATCGAACAGTACTGGATGCCTCTGCCTGTTGAGGTCATTGATCGGGCGATCGCCGAGCCTCTGGCGGCTCAGGGCGGCGTTGCCGTGGTGCCGTGCGAGATGGGATGGTCCGATGTTGGAGATTACACATCGCTCGCAGAGGCTGTGCCGCAGGGACAACACGCTCACCCATCTCCTGACGGTGTGGTGCAGTCAACTGTGATGTTGGACTCAGATAATTGTCTCGTCTATACGTCATCAAAGCCTGTTGTAGTGGTGGGTGTGCCCGAAGCTGTTGTAGTGGAGATGGACGATGTCATCTTGGTGACCCAAAAAGGGGCGTCACAGCAGGTAAAAGCTGCTGTCGATTCCCTAGAATCGGCCGGATTGGGATACCTACAATAGGGTGCCGTGTTACGGTTCTGTTTCGAGTAAAAACGCAAGATATGGTGGATTCTCGAATCTTCTGTGCGCGAGATCCCATTTCAGCTTAAAAAACTCGCTCTAGGGCTTTAGACTTAGAACGTCTGGTGGCGCAACGGCACCACTGAAGGCTCAGATTTACAGGAGATACGCGTGAAATATACGAAGTTCGCAGCTGCCATTGGAGTAGCGGCGCTTGCTCTTTCCGCCTGTGGCGGGGGCGGCGACACCACTGATGACGCGACCGGTTCCACCAAGTCACCGGCCGAAAAGATTGATTACCTCGCCTGCATCGTCTCCGATGCCGGCGGCTGGGACGATAAGTCCTTTAACCAGTCCGCGAAGGAAGGCTTGGACCGCGCAGAAACCGATCTGGGCGTTCAGGTCAAGACGGCCGAATCCAAGGATTCCTCGGACTTCGCGGATAACGTTGCCGCGATGGTCACCGCTGATTGTGATCTGACCATTGGGGTTGGCTACATGCTGACCGAATCTGTGGCTTCCGCTGCGGCGGAGAACGAGGATAAGAACTTCGCTCTTGTTGATGCGACGTTCGAAGATCCCACGGGCAACGAGCGCGCACTTGTGTTCAACACTCAGGAAGCCGCTTACCTCGCTGGATACGCGGCGGCAGCCATGACGGAAACGGGTAAGGTTGCCACCTTCGGCGGCGTCCCGATTCCTTCGGTCACCATCTTCATGGATGGTTATGTGGACGGCGTGGCCAAGTACAACGAGGATCACGATACGAACGTTGAGGTTATCGGCTGGGACAAGGCGAAGCAGTCTGGCCAGTTCACCAACGATTTCGACGATCAGGCCAAGGGTACTCAGGTTGCCCAGCAGCTCATCCAGCAGGGTGCAGACATCATCATGCCAGTTGCCGGGCCGGTAGGCTTGGGAGCTGCGGCTGCGGCCAAGGCTGATGGCAGCACCTACATCATCGGCGTGGATTCGGATTGGTACGAATCTGCACCCGATTACAAGGACATCGTCATTACCTCGGTGAAGAAGGATATCGCTAACGCGGTGTATGACACCATCGAGACCGGTGCCAATGGTGATTGGGACGGTACGAACTACGTGGGCACACTGGAGAATGGCGGCGTTGGCCTTGCTCCGTTCCACGATTTCGAGGATCAGCTTCCCGATGGTCTGGCAGATGAACTCGATCAGCTTCAGCAGGACATCATCGACGGCAAGATTGTTGTTGAGTCCGAGGCAGCTTTCGACGTTAAGTAAGACGCAATGAGATAGTCCGGACGGTCGCCAGTGTGGCCGTCCGGACTTTCTTACCATTGGCAGCTTTCCTCCCGCTTACCCAACGGCTGGAAATCAACGAAAGGCAGGCTGTAGTGCAGCTGGAGCTTAAGGGAATCACCAAGAAGTTTGGTTCCCTCGTTGCCAACGACCATATTGATCTTGTGGTGGAACCCGGCGAAATCCGGGCGTTACTCGGTGAGAATGGCGCTGGCAAATCTACACTTATGAACGTCTTGTACGGCATATATGATGCTGATGAAGGCGAGATCTTGCTAGATGGCAATCCCGTGACGTTCTCTTCCGCAGGTGACGCAGTGGCCGCGGGAATCGGTATGGTCCATCAGCACTTCATGTTGGTCCCGGTGTTCACAGTGGCCGAATCCGTGGCGCTCGGCTACGAACCAACCAAGGCGCTGGGCCTCATCGATATCAAGAAGGCACGCCAACACGTGCGTGAGGTATCCGAGCGGTTCGGCTTTGACATTGATCCGGACGCGCTTATTGAGGACTTGCCCGTTGGGACCCAGCAGAAGGTAGAGATCGTCAAGGCGCTGTCACGCGATGCATCCGTTCTGGTGCTTGATGAGCCCACGGCGGTTCTCACCCCGCAAGAGACCGACGAGTTGATGACCATCATGCGCCAGCTGGCCGAAGAGGGTACGTCTATCATCTTCATCACCCACAAGCTGCGCGAGGTGCGTGCAGTGGCGGACAAGATCACCGTTATCCGCCGCGGAAAGGTTGTGGGCGAAGCATCGCCCGAATCATCTCCCGAGGAACTGGCCACCATGATGGTGGGACGTCCCGTGCTTCTGCGTGTGGATAAGGGACCTGCCAACCCGCAGGGTGCAGGCCTCGAGCTGAAGGGTATCTCCCTTCTTGCACCGAACGGGACGATGGTTCTCGATCACCTCGACCTCACGGTAGAGAAGGGCGAAATTGTTGCCATTGCCGGAGTTCAGGGCAACGGCCAGTCCGAGCTTGCCGATGTCATCTTGGGAATCACGGCTCCGAACGAGGGCTCTGTGGTTCTGGATGGCGAGGATCTCACGCGCGAGAGCGTGCGCCGCAGATTGGATGCCGGAATCGGTTTCGTTCCAGAAGATCGTTCAACCGAAGGCATGATCGCCCAGTTCACTATCGCTGAGAATCTGGTACTCGATCAGTACAAGAAGGCGCCATTTGCCAAGGGGCCAGCAATGAGCCCCGACGCCGTGGTGAAAAACGCGGAGGATCGCGTCAAGGAGTTCGATATTCGCATTGGCAAGACGAGCGATGTGATCTCCACGCTGTCAGGCGGAAACCAGCAGAAGGTGGTTGTGGCGCGCGAGCTGTCCCAGAACCTGCACTTGCTCATGGCCAATCAGCCAACTCGTGGCGTGGATGTTGGCTCCGTGGAGTTCATCCATCAGCGCATCGTCGAGGCTCGCGATGGCGGAGCCCCCGTGATCGTGGTGTCCTCCGAACTTGATGAGGTTGTGGGGCTCGCGGACAGGATTGCCGTCATGTACCGGGGTGCGATCGTTGGCGTGGTGCCAGCTGATACGTCCCGCGCCGTCCTTGGCCTCATGATGGCGGGTGTTCCGTACGAGGAAGCAACCGCTTCAGATACATCGTTGAATCACGAGGAGGTTTTGAAGGATGAGTGAAAAAGCCACTCAAAAGCCACCGCGTGCCTCGTTCGGCCAGTGGGTGAAGGCAGCCTGGCACGTCGGGCTGCGATCGAATTGGCTGGTATACGTTCTGGCCGTTGTTGTTGCGCTGATCATCGGCGCCATTCTTATTGTCATTGCAGGCGCGAGCGTGGGCGATGCCTATGCCGCCATGTTCCGTGGAGCGATTTTCAACTACGAGGCTCGCAACGTCTCGGGGATGTTCGCGCCGATTACCTCCTCGATTTACGCGGCCGCGCCGCTCATTATCGCGGGGCTGGGATTGGCCCTCGGGTTCCGTGCGGGTCTTTTCAACATTGGTGGCAATGGCCAGGTCATGATGGGGGCTATTGCCGCGGCCTACTTTGGCTTCGCCTTCTCCCTGCCACCCGTTGTTCACATGCTGGTGTGCCTGGTCGCTGCCATCTTGGCCGGAGCCATATACGCCGGAATCGTGGGTGTGCTCAAAGCGCGTACGGGCGCCAGCGAGGTTATCTTGACCATCATGTTGAATTCAATCGCGCTGCTATTCCTGCGCCATATTCTGACGCTCAAAACGTTCCAGCAGCCGGGATCTTCCAACCCGCGCACCGAGACCATCGATGCCAATGCGCAGCTGCCTTCGCTGCTTCCCAAGCCGTTCCAGCTCAACCTCGGAATCATCATCGCCATCTTGGCGGCGGTGTTCGTGTGGTGGTATCTGGAGCGGTCAACGTGGGGCTTTGAGCTTCGTGCGGTGGGCGCCAATCCAGATGCAGCCCGAACGGCCGGAATGAACATCGGGAAGGTCACCGCCATCACCATGGCTCTGTCCGGTGCGCTCACCGGGCTTGCCGGAGGCGTTCAGCTGACGGGCACGATGAAATATCTGGACGCGGGGGTGGCCGGGTCTCTTGGATTCGATGCCATCACTGTTGCCCTGCTCGGGCGCAATTCGCCGGTGGGTACCGTATTCGCGGGCCTCCTGTTTGGTGCCTTCAAGGCAGGTGGGCGCATCATGCAGGTTCAGGCCGGCGTTCCCATCGATATGGTTCTTATCCTGCAATCGGTGATCGTGCTCTTGATCGCGGCGCCGCCGTTCGTCAGGTGGATCTTCCGTCTGCCCAAGCGAGAACACATGACCGTTCGCAAGTACCTGACACTTCAGGCGGAGAAGGAGGTGGCGGCATGAGCGTCAAGACTCCAGAAATGAGCGTGACTTTGGCCGACAACCACAGCGACGTCACCGCCAAGATGAGCTGGAAGATGCCCATCACGTATGCGATGGCAACCCTTATCGCCTTGTTCTTCGCGCTTCGCGCGCAGGGAGATGCCGTTTTCCGCTGGAAACTCAACAGGATGGATAAGTTCCAGCTTCCGGATTGGACGGTGGATTCGGCCCTGCTGTGCTGGGTGGCGGCAGCCATCTGTGCGCTGATCTTCGTGTATTCCGTTGTGCGCGCTCTGGCCCGCAAAAAGACCGGGGCTGTCCCCGCGATTGTGGCCGGGGTTTCCGTTGTGTTCGCGCTGCTCGCGTGGCAGGGCGGTGGATCCGCCGGATTCATTACCATTACCGCGACGTTGGCATCGGCGCTCGCTCTTTCCACCCCGTTGATCTTCGGGTCTCTTTCGGGCGTTGTGGCTGAACGTGTGGGAATCGTCAACATCTCGATTGAAGGGCAGCTGCTCACCGGCGCATTCGCTGGTGTTGTTGTTGCTTCGGCAACGGGTTCCGTGTGGGCGGGCCTCATCGCGGCCCCGGTTGCGGGTGCACTGATGGGAGCCTTGCTGGCTCTCTTCGCGGTCCAGTACAACGTGGATCAGATCATCGTTGGTGTGGTGCTCAACGTGTTTGCGCTGGGCCTGACAACGTTCTTCTTCTCCTCGGTCCTCTCGGACCAGCCGGAGCTCAATTCCTCCTCCATGAACTTGGATAACATCAAGATTCCGTTACTCGCGGATATTCCGATTATCGGCCCCGTGCTCTTTAACCAGACGATCCTCACGTACTTCATGTATGTGGTGATCGCTGTGCTCACAGTGTTCCTGTTCCGGTCGCGCTGGGGGCTCCGGTTGCGCGCGTGTGGCGAGCATCCGCACGCCGCCGCCTCTGTAGGCATCAACGTGCGCCGCACCCGTGTGCTCAACACGTTGCTCTCAGGTGCACTCGCTGGCCTAGGCGGCGCCTACTTCACCATCGGGGCAAGCATCGGGCACTCCTTCAACAACAACATGTCCGCCGGTAACGGCTACATCGCCCTTGCGGCGATGATCCTCGGCAAGTGGCATCCGCTTGGCGCTGTTGGTGCGGCACTGATGTTCGGTTTCGCCAACTCCGTGGCGATCCTTTTGCCCAGCCTGAACCTGGACGCTCCCTCCAACCTCATCAACATGATCCCGTACCTCGTGACCGTGTTTGCCGTGGCCGGATTCGTGGGCAAGTCGAGGGCACCGGCTTCGGAGAATGTTCCCTATGTCAAGGCGTGATATGGATGTTCAGTGGGAACGACTCCACCAGGAGGCCGTGGCTGCGATGCGGCGCGCGTACGTGCCGTATTCAGGCTATCCCGTGGGCGCCGCGGGGATGGCCAGCGATGGCACCATCTACACCGGCTGCAACGTGGAAAACTCCAGCTACGGCGTGGGATTGTGCGCCGAATGTGGAATGATCAGCGATTTCGTCAAGGGCGGCGGGACAGAGCTTGTTGCGTTCGTGGCCGTTAACGGAAACGAGGACCCCGTGGTTCCCTGCGGCCGGTGCCGCCAGCTCCTCTTTGAGCACGGGGGCAATGAGCTTCAGGTTGCGATGCCGAGCGGCATCATGCCAATGAGTTCGGTCCTTCCGCAGGGCTTCGGCCCTGTGGACCTCACGGAGGTTCCCACGGCTACTTTCAAGGAAGTGCACAATGGTTGAAGAGTTCGATGCGGTAGACGTTATTCGAACCAAGCGAGATCGGGGAGTACTCTCCGATGCCCAGATCGATTGGGTGATTGACGCCTACACTCGCGGCGTCGTGGCGGAGGAGCAGATGGCGGCGCTCGCCATGGCGATTTTCCTCAATGGAATGAACCGCCACGAGATCGCACGCTGGGCCAATGCCATGATCAACTCGGGTGAGCGGATGGATTTCAGCTCACTGCCACGGCCCACAGCCGATAAGCATTCGACGGGTGGGGTGGGGGATAAGATTACTCTTCCACTCGCCCCGCTCGTGGCGGCCTTTGGAGTGGCGGTCCCACAGCTCTCAGGCCGCGGGCTCGGGCACACGGGCGGCACACTGGACAAGATGGAGTCCATCAAGGGCTGGCAGGCCAACATCTCCAACGATCACATGTATCGCCAGTTGGGTACGGGTTCGGGTGCCATCATCTGTGCCGCGGGCTCCGGCCTTGCTCCAGCTGACAAGAAGCTCTACGCGCTGCGGGACATCACGTCAACCGTGGAGTGCATCCCACTGATCGCCACCTCCATCATGTCTAAGAAGATTGCCGAAGGAACAGGATCACTTGTTCTGGATGTGAAGGTCGGTTCCGGCGCGTTCATGAAGAACATTGAGGATGCTCGGGCTCTCGCCCACACCATGGTGGATCTGGGCACGGACGCCGGTGTCCAAACCGTGGCGCTGCTGTCCGATATGTCCGTTCCACTTGGGCTGACGATCGGCAACGCGCTGGAAGTCCGCGAATCGGTTGAGGTACTGGCTGGCGGAGGCCCGGCGGACGTTATCGAGCTGACGCTCGCGCTGGCGCGTGAAATGCTGACGGCCGCCGGCCAGCCCGACGCCGATCCCGCGGCTGCTCTCAAAGACGGCCGAGCGATGGACACATGGCGCGAGATGGTTCGCGAGCAGGGTGGCGATCCGGATGCCCCACTTCCGGTGGGAGCGAACAGCGAGGACGTGTTGGCCGGTGCCAGTGGGGTGCTAACAGATATGGACGCTCTCAAACTGGGCGTGGCATCGTGGCGTCTGGGAGCCGGGCGTGCCCGCAAGGAGGATCCGGTACAGGCAGGAGCGGGTATTGAGCTGTTCGCTCGGCCGGGTGACCACGTGGAAAAGGGACAGAAGCTTCTGACTCTCCACACGGACACGCCGGAGCGTTTCGAGCGGGCCAAGGAATCTCTTCAGGGAACACTCACGATCGATCCAGGCGGGCATCGGACTCCACGCGAATCGGTCGTGCTCGAACGCATTAGCTAGGATCAGGGCGTCGGGGTTCGCCTCCTCGCCACGAAAGGAACATCATGTCATACACGAAGGATCAGGTAGCTCACTTGATCGATCACACGCTGCTCAAGCCTGAGGCTACTGAGCAGCAGATCCGCGACCTCGCCGATGAGGCCAAGCGGATTGGAACCTATTCCATTTGTATCTCCCCGAATCAGCTGCCCTTGCCCGAGGGCGTGGAGCTCGGTGATGTCAAGCTCGCCGTCGTATGCGGGTTCCCGTCAGGTGCTCACCACAGCGAGATCAAGGCCCGCGAGGCTGCCCTGTCTGTTGAGCAGGGAGCGGACGAGGTGGACATGGTGATCAACGTGTCCGATGCCGTCCAGAACCGCTTCGATGCGGTCCAGGCCGATATCAAGGCGGTTCGCGATGCGATCCCGGGTGCCGTCCTCAAGGTCATCATCGAGTCAGCCGCGCTGACTGACGATCAGATCGTTGGTGTGTGCGAGGCGGCAAAGGCCGCGGGAGCCAACTTCGTCAAGACGTCTACCGGGTTCCATCCCGCGGGCGGCGCATCCGTGCACGCGGTGGCTCTCATGAAGAAGACCGTTGGCGATCAGCTGGAGGTCAAGGCCTCCGGCGGCATCCGCGATGGCAAGTTTGCCTCTGAGCTGTTGGACGCCGGGGCAACACGCCTCGGTCTCTCCTCCTCTCAGGCCGTCCTCGACACGCTCTAGCGGGCCAGATTGGTTGGTTGATAGGGAG
>ERZ1032812.31-NODE-31-length-16050-cov-6.834573_pt1 | contig 16050 bp, 13 predicted proteins | sample MGYA00517094_ERZ1032812 | MGnify/ENA primary metagenome ERZ1032812 (study PRJEB33719, sample SAMN04262549) | wastewater metagenome | biome: sewage system; feature: street-access sewage; material: sewage | place: Peru: Lima | collected 2013-01-15 ... | reverse complement strand
AAATATAAATTTTTGAATTATGCTTTACATTTTTCTGCTTGAAAACCTGTAGGCCTCATCTCTCGGAACGACTTTACGATCAGTACCGCCGACAGCACCGTCGCTATCAGATCGCTCACCGGCTGTGCGTAGAAGATTCCGATGGTTCCGAAAATTCCAGGCAGAATGTAGATAAACGGTACCAGCGCGATGACCTGACGGATCAGCGTGATCAGACTTGAAGCGTTCGGCTTTCCGATGGACTGGAAGAAGGTCGTCGCCAGCATGACGAAGCCCAGCACCGGCGCGATAACAAAGTTGAACCGCAGCGCCGGTATGCCGATGCTCATCAGGTCCGGGCCGCCTCCGAACAGACTGATCAGCGCGGCGGGGAAGATTTCCGCGGCCGCCCAGATCACAGCCGTGACACCGACGGACAGCATCGTCGCCTTGACGAAGGTCTGTTTGACACGCTCGAAATTTTCGGCGCCGTAATTGAAGCCGAGGATCGGCTGGATGCCCTGGCTGATCCCGCTGGCCGGCATGATAATAAAGGTCATGACGCTGGATACGATCGCGTAAGCGCTGATCGCCACGTCGCCGCCGTATTTCCCGAGCTGTCCGTTGTAGACCAGTGCGATAAATCCCATCGCCATCTGAGCGATCCAGAACGCGAAGCCGCAGCTTGTGAGTTCCTTTCCAAGAGACCTGTCCGGACGAAACGTGTCTTTCCGGATTTTGACAGATGTCCGCCCGCCGAAGAGCATCCACGCACCGAACCCGGCGGAGACGATCTGGCCGATCACCGTCGCCGCCGCCGCTCCCTGAACGCCCCAGCTGAGCCCCGCGACGAACAGCGCATCGAGCGCGATGTTGGTGACTGCGCCTGCTCCGGTCACGCACATGCCCAGCACAGGTTTTCCGGAGACCCGGACAAAATCACAGAACAGCAGCGACAGACCCTGGAACAGACAGCCCAGCGCGACAATCCGGTAATACTCCAGAGCCGGTTCTTAGGTCGTATCGGTCACTCCGAAAAGCTTCAGGAAAAAGTCGGGGAAGAGCAGCAGAACCGCCGTCAGCAGGATTTCAAAAAAGATCGTCAGAATAAAGGCGTTGCCGAAAACTCTGTCCGCCGTCCGGTCCTCCCGTCTGCCTCTGTACAGCGTGAAGACGGTCGATCCTCCCGCGCTGCACATCAGTCCGAAGGCGATCATCATAAAGGACAGGGGGAAGCAGATCGACAGGGCCGCAAGGGCGGTGTTTCCGCTGAAGTTTCCGATAAAAATCCGGTCCACAATATTGTAGATCGCGGAGATCAGCAGGGAGATCGATGCGGGAATCGAGAAGCGCAGGATCAGCGGGAACAGCTTCCCTTCCGCGTAGTCTGTTTTTCTGCTCATTCGGCGCCTCCCTCAGGCATGGCTTCCGCAAGTCTGCTGATCGTCCGGACAACGGCTTCCACATCCTCGTCGCTGATATCGTCAAGATTCTTTGCCCAGGCGGCGTGATACTGTTCTACGTACTTCTCTTCGTATTCTTTTCCGAGCTCCGTCAGCTTCAGCAGCGTGGCTCTTCCGTCGTCGGGACATTCATACTTGACGACAACGTTCTTTTTTTCCAGCTCGTTGATCAGCTTTGTGACACTCGGGGTTGTGATGTTCAGTCTGCGGCTCACATCGCTCACCCGCACTTCTTCTCCGCCGGCGCCGAGCCGTGAGACCGCGTCGATAATATGGATATGACGAGGCTTGAAGCCCTGCGGCAGCTCCTTCATCTCCTCGACAATTTTTTTTGCTGCAAAGCAGCTGTCCAGCAGTGTTCTTAATTGATCGTGATCCATAGTAAGCTCCCGATTTATTTAATTACTAATAGTAATTATCTAAGGTAAGTATATCTGTAAATCGGTAAATGATCAAGACAGGAATAAATCTATCAGCTGCTTATAAATTGGTCTGCGATAGACAGGAGCTCCGGAAACGAAATATTCATCAAACGGCGGAAGATTGAAGTGGTAAAAAATATAAAAAAGACCCGCATCGGCCGGATATAATTCTCTCCGGCGTGATGCGGGTCTTCTGAAGCTGTCTGCTACGCGACGGTTGACGGATAACCGGCGGCGGATACCGCGTCTGCCAGTGCCTGTGCGTCGGTTCCTGCCGCCGCCTGAACGGTAGCCCGGGCTTTTTCAAGGCTTACTTCTGCAGATTCGACACCCGGCTGTTCCTTCAGCGTGTTTTCGACACGTGCCTGGCAGTGCGCGCAGCTCATGTCCTTGACGTTAAGTACGATGGTCATTTCTCCTCCTGTTGATGCTGGTTTTTCCGCTTCGTTTTCCGGAGTGGTTTCGGATGCCGGTTCGAGCCGGTCTCCCTTTTCATCAAATACCGGGCATTCGACCGGTTTGATTCCTTCAATTTCATCCACCGTTTCAACCACGACAGGATCGTGGGTGACTGCGGCTTCAATATATTTAGCCTTGAAGCCTCTCAGGCTCAGCGCGTTCGTTACGACACACACCGAGCTCAGGCTCATGGCGCCTGCCGCGAACATCGCGTTAAGCTTGATCCCGAAGGGGATGTACAGGACGCCTGCCGCCAGCGGAATGCAGATCACATTGTAGAAGAACGCCCAGAAGAGGTTCATCTTGATGTTCTTGATGGTCGCTTTCGACAGCTGGATTGACGCGACGATCTGCATCAGATTGCTCTGCATCAGGATCACATCCGCCGATTCGATCGCGACATCCGTTCCCGAGCCGATTGCGACTCCCGTGTCCGCCTGTGCCAGAGCCGGCGCGTCGTTGATGCCGTCGCCGACCATAATCACCTTCGCGCCCTTGTTCTGCAGGCTCTTGACGAGTCCCGCCTTCTGGTCAGGCAGAACGTCCGCGATCACGTGGGTGATCCCCGCCTGACGTGCGATCGCTTCCGCGGTTCTGCGGTTGTCTCCGGTTAGCATATAGACGGTCAGTCCCATGGCCTTAAGCTGGGCGACCGCTTCGGGAGAGGTTTCCTTCAGAACGTCCGCCACCGCGATCACCGCTGCGAGCTTTCCGCTGCGTGCGATGAACAGCGGCGTCTTTCCTTCGTCGGACAGCCGTTCGAAATCTGCCATACTGCCTTCGAGGCTCACATCGTTCTTTTCCATGAGCCTGATGTTGCCCACCGCGTATTCCGTATCTCCGACGATCCCTTCAATCCCCATGCCGGAAACCGCCGTAAAGAATTTCACGTCCGACGGGACCAGGCCCCGTTTCTGTGCGTCTTCGACGATGGCAATGGAGAGGGGATGCTCGGATTTGGCTTCGAGGCCCGCGATATCAGCGAGGAGCTCATCCTGCGGAAGCTTCGCGTATTCGACGAAGTCCGTCACCCTCGGTTCGCCCACAGTCAGCGTTCCGGTCTTATCGAAGACGATGGTATCCGCCCTGCCCAGCGTTTCCAGCGCTTCGCCGTTTCTGAACAGGATGCCCTGGCTCGCACCGACGCCGGTGCCCACCATAATCGCAGTAGGTGTCGCAAGTCCCAGCGCACACGGACATGAGATGACCAGCACCGCGATGCCCACAGACAGCGCGAAGCTGAAGCCGTAGCCCATCAGCAGCCAGATCAGGAACGCGCACAGCGCGATGATCATGACCGCAGGAACGAACCAGCGTGAGATTTCATCCGCAAGCTGGGAGATCGGGGCCTTCGAGCTCTGGGCTTCCTCGACGAGGTTGATGATCTTCGACAGCGTCGTGTCGCTGCCGACCTTCGAGGCTTCGAACTGGAAGCTTCCGGTCTTGTTGATCGAGCCCGCGATGACCGTGCTTCCCGCTTCCTTTTCGACCGGGATCGATTCGCCGGTAAGCAGCGATTCGTCTACAGCCGAATGGCCTTCCGTGATCACGCCGTCCACCGGGATCCGTTCGCCCGGCTTGATCAGTATCGTATCGCCGACGCGGCCGTCCGCGATGGGGGTGACAACCGGTTCGCCGTTCACGAGTACCGTCGCTTCGTCAGGCGCGAGCTCGATGAGCTTTTCGATGGCCTGAGAGGTCTTTCCCTTGGCTCTTGCTTCAAGAAACTTGCCGACAGAAATCAGCGCGATAATGACGACTGTGCTTTCGAAGTAGATGTCGTGCATATGGTGAGCGACCGCCATCGTGTTCCCGTAGGACATGGCCCAGAGCATCTGGTAAAACATGTACACCGAATAGATGAAGGCCGCGCTGGTGCCGACTGCGATAAGCGAGTCCATATTCGGGACGCGGTGCCACAGCGCCTTGAAGCCGTCCGTATAAAAGTGAGAACCGATATACAGGACAGGCAGGCACAGCAGCAGCTGGGTCAGCACGTTCACGAGGATATTCTGATCGCCGCTCAGAAAGGACGGGATCGGAAGGCCCATCATCGGACCCATCGACAAATAGAAGAGGGGGACCGCAAAGATCAGCGCGACGACCATCTGCTTCTTTTTTTCGTGCAGCTGCTCTTCCGCCCGGTCCCTGTCGCTGCGGCGGGAAGACGGCGCCTGAGCAGCCGGAAGTTCGGGTATCACCTTATAGCCGATACTTTTAACGCTTTCCTCTATCTGATTCAGCGATATTTCTGAAGGTTCATAGTTAACGACAAGCTTTTCTGTCGCAAAATTGACAACCGCGCTGTCAATGCCGTTCAGGCTTTTAACCTTCCGTTCGATGGCGGCGGCGCAGGCCGTGCACGTCATGCCTTCTATTTCAAAATTTTCTCTGATTATTTTTTTCTGATTTTCAGACATAGCTCTCCTTTCTTTTTCGAATCCGCATTTAATATATACTCCAGTCGGGGTAAAAAAAACAAGTAACACTTTAAAGCAACTGTGGCATAGACTAAAAAGATGAACGCCTCAGGCGTTCCGCACGTGCCGTCCGCACCGCTGCGGGAGTCGAAACAGCCGGTCGTAAATGTACCGAATATAAGTTAACGTTATGTTGAAAAAATACAGAATGAAATAGCGACTGATAATTAAAATGAATGCGCTTTCAATCTTGAGATAAAACGAGATGATTATATTATAGTTTATATTTATAAATCCTGTCTTGAACAGTGCGCTTTGAGTGCTATAATTTAATTTAGTAATACACAATTCTGCGAGAAAGGAGGATTATGATGATTAATGATTTTGTTGAACAGATAATCTCCATGGACAATAAGGCGGAAGAAACTGAAAACAAAACTGCCGAAGAGGCGGAGCAGATCAGAAATCAGACGCTCGAACAGATCAGAACCGCGGAAAATAAAGTTCTTACAGAAACGAAAGATCAGTCGAAGTCAGAATACGACGAGGCTGTAGCGAAAGCTGAAGAAGAAAAGAAACAGATCATCGACGATGCGGATAAAGCCTGTGCTGAGGAACGCGCCCGTTTTGACGCGATCCGAAACAAAGCGGCCCGGCAGGTGCTGGATACGCTGCTTTCGGAAAAGAGGTAACGTATGGCAAGAAACGCGGCATTAGATACGAAGGTCCTCGCGATGCGCGCCAGGACGCTGTCAAACGAAGACTACCGCAAGCTTCTGCAGGCGGAGGATCTTCACGGCATGGTCCGGTATCTGAAAGATAACACCATTTACGGTAAATATCTGAAGGATATCAATCCGGATACGGCTCACCGCTCCGATGTCGAGGCGGCGCTGGCGCGTTTTCAGGTCGACGAGACGGAAAAGCTGCTTCATTATCTTCAGTCAGTCGACAAAGACCTGGTAAAGCTGGTCGTCATGCGATCGGACATCGAATCGATGAAGCTTCTGATCCGCGGACTGGCAAAAGGAGAGGATCTTCACAAGCTCAAGGACTCCCTGATTTATTCGAGAACCTATTCCACGCTTCCCTTCGGAAAGCTGCTGGAGGCTCAGGACTGGGAAACCTTTAAAAACGCCCTGAAGGATACGCCGTATTACCGGCGCCTCGAAGTTTACGATACGCTGGACATCAAAAAAGACCTGTTCCCGATCGAAAAATCGATCGAGCGCTATTACTACGATACGCTCAAGAAGATAGTCGGGAAGCTTGAAGGCAAGAGCAACAAGGACCTCGTCAAAACGATGCGCGAAGGGATCGATCTGATCAATCTGATGTGGATCTACCGGGGCAAAAAATTCTATCATCTGCGTCCGGACACGCTGCTTACCTACGGTCTTCTCGGCGGAGAGAAGGTTTCTCTCGACGATATGAACCGTATGGCATCCGAGTCCGATCCGGACGAGCTGCTTGAGCAGCTTAAAAAATTCGACTCTTACCGATTTCTGTTCGATCATCCGACAGACGACCGTGACCTGCACATGGAACGGCGCTACGAACGTTTCATGTATTACAAGTTCGCTAAGCTGCTGAAGAGCACAGGAGTCACGCGGGCTTACGCTTATCTGCGGCTGATTCATTATGAAACGGAAGATATCATCTCTATTATAGAAGGAAAGCGCTATGCGCTCTCTCCTGACGAGATGAAAAATTACCTGATCCGGGACCTCAACGAGGATAAGTGATCAGGAGACAGAAGGGAAGATTATGGCAGTAGAAAATGTTGTAATGATGAACGTTGTCGGCAAGCTCACGACCGTCAACAGTTTTGCCAGAGACATTTTTTTATTCAACGACATTCAGCTGGTCGACGCGATGGGGGAAATTGATTCCGGTCGGTTCACCCTTCCTGTTACCGAAAAGAATCTCGATCAACTGCTGGGCTTTGCCAATCTGGTTCCGGCCTCAACGGCTGCGAGACAGAAAATATTCGAACAGAAGCTTGTGAAGGTTCAATCCTTTTACAAGGAAAAGCTGAAGTTCGATCCGCAGAGCCTCCAGGCATACGTATTTGATACGGAAAAGATTCTGGCGGAAACAGACGACTTTATCGACAAACTCGAAAAAGAAAGCAACCAGCTCACGTTCTATAAAAAAGAACTGGCACAGGCGGAACAGAGCATTACCGCGTACTCGTATCTGAAAGACATTCAGGTCCCGATCCAGGAGGTCGAGAACATGAAATACTTCTCGTACGAGATCGGTTCGCTCACACCCGACAACTCGCAGCGCTTCAAAAATATCTATCCGAGCATCACCTCGGTCGTATTCCATATCGGAGATACGGATACGGGAGAAGAAGTCTTTCTCGTCGTAACCGAAAAAGATTTCCAGGTGGAAACGGAACGTGTGCTCAAGGCGCTGAATTTCAAGCCTATCGAAGGCTACGATTCCGCGTTTACGGGAACGCCTCAGTCGATTATCGACGCGCTTTCCGCAAAGAAAAAGTCCTATGAAGGGCAGATCGAGGTCCTCGAAGCCGCGCAGAACGTTCACCTGAAGAACACGAAGGAACAGGCGCAGCGTCTGTATAACGAGCTTTCGATGCTGATCACCCTTAATGTGATCAAGACTTACATGGCTTTTTCAGACAAGAATTTTTATTTCTCCGGCTGGGTTCCGAAAAAAAGCATTCCGGAACTGAAGAAGCTTGATGCAAAATATCCGGATATGATCATGATGTTCGAATCTCCGGAGACAGCAGGGAAGCCGCCGACAAAGCTTCAGAACAACTGGCTTTTCCGCCCTTTTGAACAACTCGTCAAGATGTACGGGGTACCGAATTATAACGAACTCGACCCGACCCCGTTTCTGAGCCTCACGTATATGTTCTGCTTCGGTTACATGTTCGGAGACGTTGGACAAGGTATCGTACTGCTGCTCGGAGGACTCTTGGTCGAGAAAAAAGGTATGGCACTCGGCGGGGTGGTCGCCCGCATGGCTTGCGCGTCGATTGTATTCGGATTTATATACGGCAGTATTTTCGGCATGGAGGATATAATCCCGGCCCTGTGGCTGCGCCCGATGGAGGATACGAACACGCTGCTTATTACGGCGGTCGTTCTCGGCGTCGGAATGCTTATCGTGGCCTATGTTTTCGGAATTATCAACAAGCTCAGACAGCATAACATCGACCAGGGATGGTTCGGCAAAAACGGGATATCAGGTTTCGTACTTTATCTGCTTATCCTCGTGACAGCGCTCGGCGCGATGAATTACATTTCGGAACCGGCATCTCTCGTAACTGCCGGTATCTATATCTGCGTCGGGATCACGTTAATTATCTATCTGCAGGAACCGATGACCAATCTGGTCGAACATTATAAGTTCACCCATGGAATCAACGGAGAGTATTACGTTTCGAGCTTCTTCGAAGTATTCGAAATGTTTCTGTCGATGCTCTCGAACACGCTCTCGTTTATCCGAGTCGGCGCTTTCGCACTGACCCATGCCGGCATGTTCATGGCATTCGACACGATCGCCGAAATGTGCGGCGGCGGAGTCGCCGGCGTGATCATACTGATTATAGGCAACATCTTTATTATCTGTCTCGAAGGACTGATCGACTTTATCCAGTGCCTGAGGCTTGAATTCTACGAATTATTCGGTAAATACTATGAAGGCAACGGAACGGAGTTCATTCCGGTAAGCCAGAAAGTAAAAGAAGCGGAATACGCATTATAAGGAGAAGTTTGATGAACGCATTAACTTACATTCTGATCGCAGCGGCACTGGTCGTACTGTGCACGATCTCTTCGGGAATCTATCTGATGTACAAGGGCTGCAAGGGCTCCGACAAGAAGTTGAAAAAGGTACTGAAAGTAAACCTGACCGGATTTATTCCGACAATGGCGGCGGCTCTGATCATGTTCGCGCCTACGGCCGTATCTGCGGCTGTCGATTCGACCGCGACCAACAGCAACGCCGGTCTGGGCTATCTCGGCGCGGCGCTGGCGACAGGTCTTGCCTGCATCGGCGCGGGATACGGCGTAGGCGTCGTAGGCTCCGCTTCACTCGGCGCTATTTCTGAAAATGAAAAGATGTTCGGACGTACCCTCATTTACGTCGGTCTGGCAGAAGGGCTCGCGATTTACGGTCTGATCATCTCGATCATGATCCTCGGCAACCTCGGCTGAGCAGGAACTCCTGATGAAAACAGTTATTATCAGCGACAACCGGGATACTTTCCTCGGAATGCGTCTGGCGGGAATCGGGGGCTACTATGTTGAAGAACCCGGGCTCGTTGCGGATGCGCTCAATGAGGCCGCGAAAGACCCCGATGTCGGGATTGTCCTGATCACCGAACGGTGCGCGGGCATGATTCCAGATCTGATATTCGATACGAAAAAAAAGAAGCTGTTTCCGCTCATTACAATTATTCCGGACCGCCATGGCTACAAGGCCGGCCGAAGCAAGATCACCAGCTATATCAGTGAGGCTGTCGGTCTGTAATCCGGATGCGAAGGAAGTGATACGATGATCTCAGTTCAAGAAAAACTGAATGTATACAGACAATATCTTCTTCGCAAGCTCACCGTTAAGCACGAACAGGTGATAACCGACGCAAAGGAAAAGGCCGCCGATTCGATTCACACGGCGGACGTCAAGCTTGCAGAACAGAAGAAAGCGATCGAGGACCGCAGCGAGCGTGTAGCGTTCCGCGACGGTACGAAGATTGTTGCCGAAGGAAAGACCTACGCGAAAAACGCGCTGCTTTCCCTCAAGCGCGAAGAAGAGGACCAGTTCGTTCAGGACATTATCGAACTGGCCCAGCGCTATCTCGGTACGCCGCTGTACAACGGCTACCTGAAAAACTGCGTCGACGATCTCGCGCAGTCCGGTCTGCCCGTCCAGAGGCTTACCGTATTTATCCGTCCGGAGGATCAGGAAGTGTTCCTTCAGGACGCGAAGACCGCTCTTCCGGGCTTCACGTTCGATTTTCAGACGCCTGAAAGCGCATTTGTCGGCGGCTTTATCGTTCAGGATACCGACGGACGAGTCAATTATGACTACTCGATCCGTAATCTCATAGCCGATCACAGAAAATATATCGGTGTCGAGCTCAGAAAGGCCATGAAAGGTGCACAGGAATGAACGGGGCACATAGAAAACAGGATATTCCTGAAGCGGTCGTCATTCCTGAAACTGAGAATGCGGCGAAAGCGGAGACCTCCGCTGAAGAAAAGCCGTATGTGAGCGATAAGCTTGAAACGGCGCCCGACGGAGAAATGGTTCCGGCTGGAAAGACCGAAGCGAAGGACGAAGAAGAAACGCTGACACCCGACGAGGTCCTGACAAAGAAGGATCTCAAACGGGAAAAGGCGGAAAAAGCGAAACGGGTCAACGGCGTCATCACCGGCATCAACGGACCTGTCGTAACGGGAACCGGCATGGCCAATTTCAAAATGCGAGAAATGGTCATGGTCGGCGACAAGAAGCTCATCGGCGAAGTCATCATCCTCGACGGAGATATCGGGACCATTCAGGTCTACGAAGAAACGGAAGGTCTTAGGACGGGCGAACCGATCCTGTCCACAGGAAATCCGCTGTCCGTCAAGCTCGGACCCGGGATGCTCAAGAACATGTTTGACGGGATTCAGCGTCCGCTGGCAAAGATCAAGGAAAAATCACCGATCTTCATCCCGGAAGGCATCGGCCTGATGTCGCTCGACGAAGAAACTGAATGGGAAACCCATATCAAGGTCAAGGTCGGCGACAAGCTTACGCCGGGACAGATCTATGCGACCGTACCCGAAACGCTGATGGTCGAGCACAAGCTGATGGTTCCGCCGGACGTATCCGGCGAAGTCATCGAAGCCGAAGCCGACGGAAAATATAATATCGAGCATACCGTCGTCAAGATCAAGGATCAGGACGGCAATATCAAAGAACTCAAGCTGTATCAGGAATGGCCGATCCGTACGCCCCGCCCGTCGGCGATGCGCCTTGAACCGACAAAGCCGCTGATCACAGGCCAGCGTATTATCGATACGTTCTTCCCGATCGCAAAGGGCGGGACAGCTGCGATACCCGGAGGCTTCGGTACCGGGAAGACGATGACACAGCATCAGCTCGCGAAGTGGTCGGATGCGGATATCATTATCTATATCGGCTGCGGCGAACGCGGAAACGAAATGACAGAAGTTATCGAAGATTTTCCGAAGCTCATCGACCCGAGAAGCGGCAAGTCCATCATGGAACGTACGGTTATGATCGCGAACACGTCCAACATGCCTGTTGCGGCGCGTGAAGCGAGCATCTATACGGGCATCACGATGGCCGAATACTTCCGCGATATGGGCTATGACGTCGCGATCATGGCGGACTCGACCTCGCGCTGGGCGGAAGCACTGCGTGAAATCTCCGGCCGTCTTGAAGAAATGCCTGCAGAAGAAGGCTACCCGGCCTATCTGTCCTCGCGTATCGCGGAATTCTACGAACGCGGCGGCGCGGTCAAATCCCTCAGCGGCGAAGACGGCTCGATTTCGATTATCGGCGCGGTCTCACCGGCCGGCGGCGACTTTTCGGAACCTGTCACAGAAAACACGAAGCGCTTCGTCAACACGTTCCTCGGACTGGACAAAAACCTCGCCTACGCCCGTCATTATCCGGCGATCAACTGGCTGTCCTCATACTCGGGATACATGAAGACGCTGGGCGAATGGTACGAAGACAATGTCGCGGAAGACGCGGTGGATCTGAGAAACAAGATGCTGGATCTGCTCTTCCAGGAATCGAAGCTTCAGGAAATGGTCATGCTGATCGGTGAAGAAGCTCTTCCGGACGATCAGCGCTGGGTCATCGATATCTCGAAGCTCCTGCGCGTGGGCTTCCTGCAGCAGAATGCTTTTGACAAAGAGGATACCTACGTACCGATGGAAAAACAGTATAAGATGCTCAAGCTTATCGATCATCTGTATGAAAAGGGCCTCGAAGGACTGAAGAAGGGAATCCCGACTTCGGTTATGAAGAACCCGGAAATCGAAAATGACATCATCAAGATGAAGTACACGATTCCGAATAAGGATCTGTCCGGCATCGATAAGATTCAAGACAGAATCGACAGGTTCTTCGACGATTTGAACAGGAAGTATTCCAGCTGATGAAAAAAGAATACTTAAAGATTGACGATATAAACGGGCCGCTGATCCAGATCGACGGCGTCGACGACGTCTTCTACGGAGAAGTCGTCGATATCAAGGAAAAAGCTTCGGGACAGATGCGCAAGGGGAAGGTTATCAAGATCGACGGAGAAACCGTCACGATCCAGGTATTCCAGTCCACCTCGGGGCTGTCCTCGAACAACGCGAAGACGACGTTCACAGGCGAAGCGATGGAAATTCCGGTTTCCGAAGAAATGCTCGGACGAGTCTTCAACGGGATCGGGGAGCCCATCGACAACGGCGGAGAAATCTACTCCGAGGATACCCGCAATATCAACGGGATGCCGATTAACCCGATGTCCCGCCAGTATCCGAGAAACTTCATTCAGACGGGCATCTCGTCCATCGACGTTCTGACCACGCTGATCCGCGGACAGAAGCTGCCGATTTTCTCGGGCAACGGCCTCTCCCACAACGAGCTGGCCGCGCAGATCGTACGTCAGGCGAAGATCACCGGAGAAGGCGAAGACTTCGCGATCGTCTTCTGTGCGATCGGCGTCAAGCACGACGATGAAAAGTTCTTCAGAAAGACCTTTGAAGACGCCGGCGTTATGGATCATGTCGTCATGTATGTCAACTACGCCGACGACCCGGTCGCGGAACGTACGACGGCGCCGAGAGCCGCCCTGACCACGGCAGAATACCTCGCCTTCGACAAGGGCATGAACGTCCTCGTCGTTATGAGTGATATCACCGCCTACGCGGAAGCGCTGCGTGAAATCTCCTCCGCACGTGAAGAAGTTCCGTCGCGTAAAGGCTATCCAGGCTATATGTACTCGGACCTCGCGTCGCTGTACGAACGCGCAGGCATGCTCAAGGATAAGAAGGGTTCGATCACGTTCCTGCCTATTCTGACCATGCCCAACGACGATATCACGCACCCGATTCCTGACCTTACAGGCTTTATCACCGAAGGACAGGTAGTTCTCGGCCGCGACCTCGAACAGCGCAGCATCTATCCGCCTATCGATATCCTGCCGTCGCTGTCCCGTCTGATGAAGGACGGCATCGGGGAAGGCTATACCCGGGAAGACCATCAGGATCTCGCGAACCAGCTGTTCGCGGCCTATTCCCGCGTACAGGAGGTCAGAGACCTTTCCCAGATCATGGGTGAAGACGACCTGTCGGAGACCGACAAGTCCTATATGAAATTCGGCCGTGAATTCGAAAAGCGTTTTCTGAACCAGGAATTCGACGAAAACAGAACGATCGAAGAATCTCTGGACCTCGGCTGGGAGCTGCTGTCTATCCTGCCTGTCACGGAACTCGACCGTCTGAGTCCGAAGCTTATCGACAAGTATCTGCCGAAGACCGTTTACGGGACCGGCGACCTGCGCGCGGACCTGAAAAAGGCGCAGGAAACGATGGACGAAGAGGTGAAGGACGTCAAAAAAGGCGACAAGAAGCTCGAGAAAGCAGAGAAGGACGCTCCGAATATCGAGTATGAAGTGAGCTAGTCATGGCCGTTAAAGTTACGCCGACCAGAGCCAATCTGATCAAATCCAAATCACAGCTCACGTTTTCGACTAAAGGCTACAATCTTCTGGATAAAAAAAGAACGGTCCTGATCCAGGAAATCATGAAGCTCGTCGAAGAAGCCAACGAGATCGAAGAGAAGATCACCGATACGTTCGCTCAGGCCTATGCGGCGCTGCAGCAGTGCTGTATCTCGATGGGCCTGAACAATGTCGAAGAATACGCCCTGTCCATTCCGAACGAAGACCCGTATCAGGTCAGAACCCGTTCGGTCATGGGCGTCGATATCCCCGAAGTCGTGCTTCCGGACAATCCGGATCCCTACTACTCGCAGCCGCTTGGCTTCAAGGATAACAATCCGGCGCTTGACCGCGCGATCGAGAAGTTCAACGAGGTCAAGTTCCTGTCCTACAAGCTGTCTGTCGTCGAAAGCACCGCCTTCAAGCTCTCACAGGAAATCAAGAAGGCGAGCAAAAGCGCCAACGCGCTGAACAAGATTCAGATTCCGAAGCTCAAGGAAACGATCTCGTATATCGAAGACAGCATCGAAGAAAAAGACCGCGAAGAACACTTCCGTATCAAGAAGGTCAAGGCGCACAATCAGGCGAGAGCAGCCGCAGAACGGGACAGAATCCGTCGGGAAGCGGCGGCCGCAGCCGAGAAGGCGGAAGCGGCCGCGACGGCCGAAGCCGAAGCCGAGACCGATAGAACCCTCGCGCGTCCCGATTCGATTATCGACAAACCCGAATGATATATTGAAACAGAGCAGCAGACTATGCCGCCGGCCTGAAAACCGGCGGTTTTTTAATTCCTGTTTAAATTTTTGCGTCTGACCGGTGTTTTCGGCTAAAACGGAAGGCTGTAAACGGTATTCCGTACAAGCAGTTTATGATACTATAAATTAAATAGAAATATATTTTTCAAACTTCAAATCGAAAAAAAGGTGGACAGATGGACGATCTACATTTGAAAGAAAAATACGAAAACTGGCTGGGCGATCAGTATATGGACACGATCTCTTCCGCATATATGCGTCTTCTGGATGCGGCAGATTCCGTATCGATGGCTAATCATCTGTCGGAAATCTCGATTTTTGAGATCCCGCTGCCCGAATTCTACACGCCGCTGTCGGTGGATATCATGAATCTGCTGTCAGACACGCAGATTACCGACGAAAATTATCTGCGTATCAATGAATCGCTGAGTAAATACGGCGATTTTCTGAATCTGAACCTGAAGGACATTTCAGTCGAAGACGCTCAGGAGATGCGCAGTCTCCTTAAAGCGCTTGAAAAGAAGAAGCTCGAGCGTGAAGCCGCCGAGGAAGCCAGGAAGGAACAGGAAAAGCAGGCGATGCTCGATCTGTTCTCGGAATTTGCGACTGAAATTGATGAAGACGAACAGGACGACCTCGCCTCGGAGGATGACGACGACCTCGCTGTGGAAGCGCTGTTCGACAGCTTTGCTCACGAGATACCGGAGCCTCACGGCTGGCCGCTCGTACCCTTTAAAACGACGAAGAAAACAGATCCGGAACCGCACGGCTGGCCGCTGGTCGAGTTTAAGACGACGGAAACCGCGGAGTACGAATCTGAAAAAGAGCCGGAAGCACCGGCACAGACGGAAGAGCCGCAGTCTGAAGCGGCGGCAGACACGGACGAAACGAATGCGCCGGAAGAGCCGAAAAAGGAACCGCACGGCTGGCCCCTGATTCCCTTTGAAACGAAGGAAGCCCTCGACGCGCCCGGGGAACAGAAGCAGCTCGAAGGAAGCAGCACCATCGAGCTGCCCGGAGCAATCGAAATGGGCGGAACGATCGAGCTTGACGGCACGGTCAGTTCAATGGTTCTTGAAGACAGCAGGGACGGACAGAAAAGCCTTCACGCGCCCGAAATCTCCGGACTCCTGGTCAACGAAACGGCGATACCGCTGGGCGGCGTTATCGAAATGAACGGGATAATCGAACTGGCTGGAGAAACCGCGTCTGAAGATCCGCAGGAAGCGGAACAGGCGGAAATGCTTCTCAGAGAAGTTATCGTCACGAATCTGCCTGAGCCGGCCGGGTTTAAGCTCGGACATCGCGAAACGATTCCGGTAGACAGCTGGACGGAAATGTATGTACGGGTTCTCGACGAGCTGATTCCGCTCAACAGAGAAAAGATCGGAGCGCTCACCGAGTTTTCATCCGGCGGCGGTGCGATGCAGGATCCGAAGCTGCTGTCAAACGGCCGAATTATCGAAGGGCGGATCAGCCCGGAACAGATTCTGCGAAATCTGGCGGCAGTCCTGAATCTGTGCCTGCTCTCGCCGGATTCACTGCGTCTGTTCTTCCCGAAAAAAGACGATGAATCCTGAACGGTTCGGAGAGCTGGCGGATCTGGAGGCAGATCAGATTCCGGAAGCTTTTTACGAGGAGCTCAATCTGGGTATCCTCATCGAAGAGAGTTCTAAAAGACACAGCGCGGCGCCGGGGCTGCTCACACTGGGCGAATACCGCAGAGGACCCGAGGGCAATCAGATCATCCTGTATTACGGTTCCTTCATGGAATACTGCGGCCGGACAGACGAAGCGTTCTGGCAGAAAAAGATCCGCGAGGTGCTGCGTCAC
>ERZ1032812.30-NODE-30-length-16134-cov-6.699919_pt1 | contig 16134 bp, 13 predicted proteins | sample MGYA00517094_ERZ1032812 | MGnify/ENA primary metagenome ERZ1032812 (study PRJEB33719, sample SAMN04262549) | wastewater metagenome | biome: sewage system; feature: street-access sewage; material: sewage | place: Peru: Lima | collected 2013-01-15 ... | reverse complement strand
GTTTTACTCTATATATATTTATTATAATGACCACACTTAAACTTTTCTGAAAAACAAGATTAAATAATTAGAAGACAAAAATTTATCACTTGGAATCTTACTTCAATGTAGTCACATGTAATTTAAGGTTGAAGCTATGAAAAAAGGACTTCGGTGAACCGAAGTCCTTTTTAATTTTATCCGAGTTCCGGGAAGAAGTCGAGAGGATCGACAAAGTCTTCGCCAGAGAGAACACCGAGATGCAGATGAGGTCCGGTGGACCAGCCGGTGCTTCCGACATAGCCGATCACATCGCCGGCCGCGACTCTCTGTCCGACACTGCATCCGATCTGGCTCTGATGAGCGTAATAGACCTGATAGCCGTTATCCTGCTGGATGATGACACAGTTGCCGTAGCCCCCGTTTTCTCCGGCGTAGATAACTTCGCCGTCGCCGCAGGACTTGATGGGCGTGCCGGAGCTTGCGCCGATATCCAGTCCCTGATGTCCCGATCCGGTTCCGAATATCGGATGGATTCGATATCCGAACAGCGACGTAATATCGTAGATGCCGTCAAGAGGCCATCTCCAGCCGGTGCTTGACCAGCCGTTGGTCCAGGACTTCTCAGCTGCAGCTGCGGCTTCCTCGGCAGCTTTCTGCTGGGCGGCCGCTTCTTCTTCCGCCGCCTTCTTGGCAGCTTCCGCTTCCGCCTGCTTCTGAGCTTCCTCTTCGGCTTTCTTCTTAGCCTCTTCGGTATCCTTCTTGTCCTGCTCGTCCTTGGCTGCCTGCGCCTTCGCAGCCGCGAGATCCGCGTACTGATCCTTCGTATCCGCCGCGCTGTTAAGTGTATCGCTCAGAGAGGAATCCGCCGTATTGTTGGCAGTGACCGCATCGGCGGCTGTTTCGGCTTTCTGCGCGGTCTGAGCATCCTTGACTGCCTGATCCGCAGCTTCCGCCGTCTTGTCTGCAGCTTCCTGAATCTTGTTTACAAGGCTCTCGGAAACACTTGAATCAGATTTCGCGTCCGATGCCAGCTGAGCTGTTTCAGTCTTAGCCTTAGCCGCCTTCTCTTCTTTTTCCTTCGCTTCCTTGCGCTGCTGAGCCAGAGCGTCCGCTTCCGCCTGTTTTGTGATCTGCTGGATATTCGAATTGGCTTCCGAAATCGAAGCTTCTTCCTGGAGGATTTCAACCTTCGCATCAGCGATGAGCGACTCGTTCTTGTCGATGAGCGCCTGCTTCTGATCCGCTATATCCTGAGCTTCGGAGATCTTCGTATCGATCGCAGCCTTCTGGGATTTAACCTGAGCCTGCGCGTCTTCGAGATCCTGCACCTTCTGGGCGATTGTCGCGGCATTATCCTGATAATCGCTCAAAAGTTTTTTATCTTCATCAAGGACCTTCGCCGACATGTCGAGCGAAGTGATGACATCGCCGAAACTGTCGCCTGAGAAAATGATGTCAAGGTAGCCGTTGTCCGACTGATACATATAAATCGAACGCAGCCGTTCCTCGAGCTGTTTTTTCTGATCCTCTTCCTTCTGATTGGCGGCGTCCAGATCCTTCTGCAGGCTGTCTATTTCCGCCTGCTTGTCGCTGAGCTGCTTTTCGAGCGTCTTGCGTTCCGCTTCCAGCTTGTCAATCTGTTCGTTTGCGTTGACGAGTTCCTGCTCGATGCCGTCAATGGTCGTCTGCGTCATATCGATCTGATAATTCGCGTCGTCAATATTGGATTGTGACTGAGTGATCTGATTTTGAAGCTCTTCCGTCGTTGCGGCAAGCGCCGGCGCAGCGAGCGCAAGAATCAGCACGATTGTCACAAGAAAGATCAGTTTCTTTTTCTTTTTCTTCGAAGCGTGTTTCATAACAAAAGCCTTCCGTCCTTAAGATTTTTTCTGTGTCCGCCTTTCCAGGTCAGACATCCAGGAATTTCCTGGTTGCGATAACGGCTCCGACAGCTCCGATCACAATCCCGTATAACAGGAAGACCAGCGACAGCTGTCCGAAAACCAGGTTCGGAGAAATCAGTGAATTCGCAATACTCATCAGTACCGAGCCGGTGACCATCCCGAGAATGTAAAGATAGGCCAGACGTATGAATAATACCGCCACGACTGCTGATATGGTCCCTAGAAGAATCCCTTCGAGAACGAACGGCGCCTGTATATAACGGTCCGTCGCGCCGACATACTTCATGATCTGAATCTCTCTCTGTCTGTTTACGACCGTCAGACGAATCGTATTGTAGATCAGGAACAGAGCGATAACCGACATGATGATAAGCATGGCGACCGAGATAATATTGATGAAATTATTGAAGCGCAGCAGCGAATTGACGTAATTTTCTCCGTACTTGACGTATTCGACGCCTTCGTCCTGAAGATTGTTTGCCGCCGTGACGATGCTCTGAATTTCATCTCCGTTTTTTGCCGTTACGATATACGATTCCGGCAGCGGATTGTCGCTGTCAGAGTATGAACCGAGGATATCCGTATAATCCTGAAGCTGAGTCGAGAAATTATCCAGCGCCTCCGCTTTCGATTCGAACCGGACGCTTTCCGTATTCGGATCAGATTTGAGCGCTTCGTAAATCGTCGCCTTCTGCTCCTCTGTCGTTCCTTCTTTCAGAAATACTTTGATTTCGAGGTTGCTCTCAACCGACGAGGTCAGCTGCTGAACGTTCGTTGAGAACAGGATAAAAACGCCGAGGATGATAAGGGCCGCGACAATTGAAACAGCCGCCGCTGTCGTCATCAGAGCGTTTCTCGTCAGACTCTGATAGGCTTCTCGTAAAATACTCGGCGCGTAGGTCGGTTTTTCATGAGAGGACATTATCGTAGGTCCCTTTCATGCTGTCTGAAACCAGACGGCCTCCGTCGAGAACGACGAGTCTTTTCTGAAGTCTGTTAACCATAGTCGCGTCGTGGGTAACAACGACGACGGTTGTGCCGTGCCGGTTGATTTCTTCAAGCAGCTCCATAATTTCACGGCTGGTCTCGGGGTCGAGATTCCCTGTCGGTTCGTCGCAGATCAGAATGCTCGGGTTATTGATGATGGCCCGTGCGATCGCGACTCTCTGCTGTTCGCCGCCCGACAGCTCGTTCGGATACCGGTCCGCCTTGTCCGCGAGACCGACCATTTCCAGGGCCAGCGGAACCTTTTTCCTGATCTTTGATTCCGGCCGTCCGATAATTTCCATCGCGTAGGCGACATTTTCAAAGACATTCTTGTTCTCAAGAAGTCTGAAGTCCTGAAATACTACCCCGATCTTTCGTCTCAGATACGGGATTTCCTTTTTTGAGAGCTGAGAGATGTCGTGGTTTCTTATCTTTACCGTTCCCTTCGTAGGGCTGAGCTCGCGCTGAAGAAGCTTGATAAACGTTGACTTCCCTGCACCGCTCCTTCCGACGAGAAAAACGAACTCGCCCTTGTCGATAAACAGATTGATATCGTTCAGGGCGTCGACGTTATTCTTATCGTAAGTTTTGGTTACGTTGATGAATTCGATCATGACTTTCCTCCGGCAAAATCTTTGCCTTTTCTGTATTATACCTTAACAAATGTTTAATCTGCAAGATTTCGTTAATCTTTGCAGAAACTCTTAAGAAACTAGACCCGGACCGCAGTGATTTCACACAGAGTCCGCAGGTCATTCTGTCTGATTATAGCCTAACAGCCTGATGATAAATATAAAAGACAAACAAAAAGTCAGCCTGATTTCTCAGACTGACTTTCCTGAATACTATTTGATGCTCCCCGTTTTTCGTTCAGAGTCTGAAGCTCTGACTACGGCTTCCTCGTCCCGTTTCATGCCCTGTCTGATCTGGTAGATCCTGCTCTTCTGCCGCGTCTTGTTCTCGTGACGACAGACGATATCTTCCAGATGGCTGCGCTGAACGGTCTTGATAGAAATTCCTCTCCGACTCATCCTGCTTCCCCTGCGCCTGCAAACTTATGAAAAATAATAAGTTTTGTGTAATTTACTAAACCTTTATTTATTATACATGATTGAAGCACAGAATTGAAAATTTTTCCGGATAAGTCAAAAAATTATCATACAGCCGTCATCACAGAGGTCCTCAGGCGCGCTTCGCAGCCGCTTCCTTCAGAGCTTCCACCTTGTTGAGTTCTTCCCACGGGAGGTTCAGATCCGGACGGCCGAAGTGACCGTAGGAAGCCGTCTGCTTGTAGATCGGACGGCGCAGGTCCAGATCGCGGATAATTGCAGCCGGTCTGAGATCGAAGGTTTCTTCGACGATTTCCGCCAGCGTATCTTCCGGAAGCTTTCCTGTTCCGAAAGTGCTGACGTTGATGGAAACCGGTTCCGCCACACCGATGGCATAGGCCAGCTGTACTTCCGCCTTATCTGCCAGTCCCGCAGCGACAAGGTTCTTCGCGACGTGACGCGCCGCGTACGCTGCGGAACGGTCTACTTTAGACGGGTCCTTGCCGGAGAAAGCGCCGCCGCCGTGACGGCCCATTCCGCCGTAGGTATCGACGATAATCTTGCGGCCTGTAAGACCCGCGTCACCCTGAGGTCCGCCGATAACGAAACGGCCCGTCGGATTGACGAAGATCTTGATGTCGTCGCTGTACAGACCTTCCGCTTCGAGAACCGGACGGATCACGTACTTTTTGATGTCATTTTCGATCTGATCGTGTTCGATGTGAGCGTCGTGCTGGCTTGAGATGACGACCGTTTCAACGCGCGTCGGTTTTCCGTCGTCGTATTCGATCGTAACCTGAGATTTTCCATCCGGGCGCAGATAGGAAAGCGTATCGTCCTTGCGGACTTCCGCAAGCTTCTTCGTCAGCTTGTGAGCCAGCGAGATCGGAAGCGGCATCAGTTCAGGCGTTTCGCTGCATGCGTAGCCGAACATCATCCCCTGGTCTCCGGCGCCCTGGGCGAGCTCCGCGTCCGACGCGCCCTGACGGTGTTCATAGGCGTTGTCGACGCCCTGAGCGATATCCGGCGACTGTTCGTTAATCGCGGTCAGTACCGCGCAGGTGTCGCAGTCGAAGCCGTATTTCGCGCGGTCATATCCGATTTCACGGACCGTTTCTCTGACGATCTTCGGAATATCCACATAGCAGTCCGTCGTGATTTCTCCGGCTACGAGAACGAGACCGGTCGAAACGCTGGTTTCGCAGGCGACACGGCCGTTCGGATCCTTTTCATAGATCGCGTCGAGTACGGCGTCGGAAATCTGATCGCAGATTTTATCCGGATGCCCTTCAGTAACGGACTCTGAGGTAAATAGTGTTTTCATCTGATTCCTTTCAGCGGAAAGTTCCGCGGAATAAATCCCTTATCCGAAAAAAATGCCCCGTAACGTGACGGGGCTATGATTTTCCCATCATTCAGTCATGCTGCAGGTATTGGCACCATTGCTTTACGCCGGTTGCCGGGTTTCATCGGGCCTGTCCCTCCGCCTCTCTGGATAGGGTTTATTCAGTTGTGATTTGTGTTGCTGTCCCATATGTTAACGCCGTATCTGCGGTTTGTCAAGGGCGCTTTTATTTCATCAGCAGTTCGATGCGCGCCGGATCCTTGACGATCTTTTCAGTCAGGTTCACGGGTCCCTTTTCGGTGATCAGGATGTCGTCCTCGATCCGGATTCCGACGTTTTCCTCCGCGATGTAAATGCCCGGCTCGCAGGTGATGACCATCCCGGGTTCGAGCACGAGATCCCTGCTCGTACCGTCATGGGTATCCAGCCCGAGGGAATGACCTACGCTGTGATAATACCAGGCGCCGATCCCTGCTTCAGGCAGCTTAAAGCCCGCAAGGGGCAGGCGGCATTTAAACAGCTCGACAGTCGTCTCCTGCAGCTGTACGAGGCTCACCCCCGTCCGATAGGCGCTGATCAGATCCTTCTGGACACCGAGAACCACATCGTACAGCTTTCGCTGCCGCGTCGAATAGGTTCCGGAAACGGGATAGGTCCTGCTTACGTCCGCCGCGTAGCCGCAATATCTTGCGCCGAGATCGAACATGACGAGATCCCCGCGTTTCATTTTGTCGCGGTTGGTTTCGTAATGCAGAATCGGACCGTTCTTTCCGGAGGCCGCGATGGTCGGAAAGCTGAGCTCCGCTCCGGCTCGTCTGACGGCATATTCGAAGACCGCCGCCGCCTCGTATTCCCGCATTCCCGGATGCAGCTCGCCCAGCAGGTCGTTGAGTCCCCGGGCCGTAATGTTTACGGCCTGCTTCATCAGATCGATCTCCCACGGCTTCTTGATCAGTCTCAGGCGCGCCAGAACGGGGCCGACGTCCGCTAGCTGGCAGCGGGAGAGCGCTTCCGAAAAGTCCGCGCTGCCGGGAGCAAAACGCTGATGTACTGCCTGTCCGGCATCGCCCGCATATATCTTCGCCTCATCCGCAAGGTCTGCCAGGAAATCGGCAGCTCCGCTCCTGGGAAGAATATTTTCGATTCCAGAGAGGGCTGCGGCTTCATCGGCCCGCATCCGTATTCCGGTCCATTTTTCACGTTCCGGCTCCGGTTCCGGCAGGAACAGATATTCGACAGTCTCGCCGGCTCCGTTTTTAAAGACCGCATACAGCGTATCCGGCTCTGTCAGGCCTGTCAGATAATAAAAATTATTGTCCGGATAGAACGGATAGTCTGCATCCAGCGAGCACTGTACCGGCCGGCCGGAGCTTATGACCGCAAGCGTTCCCGGTTCGAGCTTCTCCGAAAATTCTTTTCTGCTGCAGATATAGTCGTCTGCTCCGTGAGTCATGCTGTCCACCGTTTTCTCCTTTCAATTCCTGTCCTTCAGTTCCGTTTATTCAGTTTTATTCATCAGAAATGTTCGACTGCGCCCGGTCCTTCCGGCTTCGTTTCAGTCTGTTCAGAAACGGGAGGGCGCATTTTCGAACAGCTCGTATACGATCCCGGCAACGCCGCTTTCGTCGCTGGTATACTCTCCGATCAGATCGGCCGCTTCGGCTGCCTCAGGCAGCGCGTTTTTCATCGCGGCTCCGATGCCGGCTCCCCGCAGCATGTCCGCGTCGTTTCCGCTGTCTCCGACCGCCAGGACATTTTCCGGATCGATCGCCTCGCTGCGCATCAGCGATTCGAGAGCGTTCCATTTTCCGAGCCTGCTGTTCGTGATCTCCGCCATGTATTCCGACGAACGGAATACGAGAATATCGGGGGTCTCAAGCGCTTTGAGCTTCGCAAAATCTTCCTCATTCCAGATACGGTAGATGAGCTTTAAGACATCTTCACATTCTTCGAGTCTGTCCACCTTCTGTACGAGTCCCGGAGAACGCTCGTTGAGCGTTCCGTAAATCTCATCCAGCGGTCCTTCGCTGTCGAAATAAACCCGGTCTCCGGCAGCAGCATACGGCGCGAATCCCAGCGCCTTACTGGCGGCTGTCGTGGTCGAATAAACCTCCCGGTCCATCGGATTGATCTTCCTGAGCGCTTTGCCGGCCCTGCAGATCGTCCCGCCTCCGTCGGCAATATACAGATCATCCTCGAGGCCGAGGCCGAGCTGAGCTGTCATTTCCGCCGCGGTCAGCGGAAATCGTCCGCTGGCTGTAACGACCTTGACGCCGCCGTCCGTCAGAAAGCGTACCGCGGCCCGGTCGGCATCGGAAATCCGCTTATCTGTCGTAAGCAGCGTGCCGTCCAGATCGAACACGGCCATACGGATCTCTCTTCCCTGCTTCGTCTTCATGTCCGTTCCGATCCTTTCATATTGAACCCCTGTTACAGCCCGGTCTTCGTCAGATCAGAGCGCCATCATACCCATCGAACACAGCGTCGTAACGATCACGCCTGCGATGCATGAACCCAGCGCGACGCAGAGCATTGCGCGCGGAAATTTCATTTCGAGAACCGAGGCGGCCAGGCATCCCGTCCATACGCCCGTTCCGGGCAGCGGGATCGCAACGAAGATCATCAGCCCCCAGAACTTGTATTCCGAGATCTTTTTACTTCCCTTTGCGGCTTTCGCATCCAGCCAGGCGGCCATTTTCGAAAAATGCTTCGAGCGGCGCATCCACCCGAGAACCGTCTGTACGAACAGCAGAATAATCGGAGCCGGCAGGATCGATCCGATTATCGAAATAAGCATGACGTGGATCGGTTCCATATGAAGCGCAAAGATCCCCCACGGGATCGCTCCTCGCAGTTCGACAATCGGAATTGCCGACACCAGCAGAATCTGAGCCCATCCCGGAAGGAAGCTCAGTGAATTGATAATAGATTGTGCCATATAATCTCCTGTGTTTTCATTCAAAATTCACTCCCCGTCTGCCGGGGATTCGTATTATTATAACAAAGAAAAGCATGATACGTATAAAGCGCTCCAGCCTGTGCGCCAGGGTGCGATACAATTAATGTATAAAACGGCGCTCAATTTAGCAAAAGGCTTGACAATTTCGCCCCGCACTCTTAATTTCATCTTTAGGAGGGTAAGTAATATCAGGAATAAGGTTTCCCCAGTTATCATGAATTAAACAGACAGACAGGTGAATGATGAAACTATTAACTCTGAATACATCGTCGATGATCGGATTCGATCCTGAAAAGCAGCTCAGGATTCTGACGCAGGCGCTTTCCGGGGGCGAATACGATGTCGTGGCCCTTCAGGAGGTCAATCAGCTCAACAACGGAGACGCAATTCCGCTTCAGGAGCTTGACAGCTATGTTCCGTGTCAGGACAGGGTCCCGGTCAAAAAAGGGAACTTCGCGTTCCAGATCACGGAGGCATTGAAAAACTCCGGACAGATCTGGTACTGGAGCTGGCTGCCCGTTCATCTCGGCTACGGGCACTACGACGAAGGCATCGCGATTATGACACCGCACCCGATTCGCAAAACGGACGCGTTCTATCTGTCCGCGACGACAGATTACCAGAATTTCAAGACGCGGATGGCGCTCGGAATCCAGACCGTCTTTACGGGAAATCCGGAATGGTTCTATTCGGTCCAGTTCGGCTGGTGGAACGATCCGGAGGAACCTTTCTCCGCGCAGTGGGACCGTTTCGAAGATCATACGGGAAAGCTCGAGGTTCCGCTGTACGTCATGGGCGACTTCAGCGCGCCGGATGATGCTCCGGGCGAAGCCTATGACTATATCTTCAGCCACTCGAATCTGACGGATACCTTTAAGATCGCGGAAGTCAAGGACAGCAACCTGACGCTCACAGGGGCGGAGGAAGAATGGAAGGATCCGAAAGACCGCAGGGCGATGCGCGCGGATCTGATCCTGACCGATTCGGGAGAACCGGTTCTCAACAGCGAGGTTCTGTTCCAGGGAAAACGCTATCCGCGCATCAGCGATCATCTCGGACTTGAAGTGACCTTCGGCGAAAAGACGACGACGCTGAAGAACGACCCGGGAACCAGAATCCCGCAGTTCGTCTCTGCTATTTCACCGCCGGCGCCGCCGGCAGTCATCACATCCTCCGGACCGATGGTCGTACGGACCAGACGGATTCGTCTGATGAACAGCAGCGATCCGTTCCAGCTGCTTCGAGAATCGATCCGTGAAGCGGAACGCAGCCGTGACATTCTTGAAACGATTATTTTCGGGGACGACGAGTCCTGACGGCAGAACAGATTTCAGGCGGGGGCTATCCCCGCTTTTTTATTTAAAGAATATTCCGGAAACTCGGCGGGAGGAAATCATGAATTACAAATATTCAGGCGACTATCAGAGCTGGCATATGACGGACAATAAAAAGCCTGAAAGCGGCGGAGCACGGCATAACATTATGCTGTTTATCGACATCTGCGTATGCTGCGCCGTTTTCATCGTCTCCCTGCTTCTGCTGTTCAACGATTCCGTCCGGATAGAAGATTATGCACTTGCAGGAGTCGCGGGCTGCGCTCTTGTCGCAGTCGTCTATTTCTTTTTTATCATTTCCAGAACGGCAGCCAGAGTAAAACGGGCTGTCGAGCTGTGTGTCTTTTCTCTGACCGGCGCCGCCGCGATGTATCTGTTTCCCGTATTCTTCGATATCGGCTTCGCGCTCGTCTGCGGACTTCTCGGACTGACCCTCGGGCTCCTTGAGCTCCTTAACGTGTTTCGCAGAAAACATGACGGGACGCCCTGCGGCTGGACTCTCGCGATGTCGTTGATCTACATCGGTCTCAGTCTCGGACTCATCTTTTCGCCGGAGCGCACGCGTCTGGCGGCCGCCCTGACCGGAGTCTACCTGCTGTTCTTCTCGCTGGACATGCTGTTTGACTGCCTGCTCAGTCTGTTCCGGCTGCATCCCCGTCTGAAACGCCGCTTCACCTTCTCGCTGCCGACGATTATCGCGGCCTTTCTGCCCATCGGCTTCTTTCGCGAAGTGAACATGCTGGTCAGTGAAGACCCGGCCGAGCTGCGCATGATGGAACAGCCGGATCCCGGGACGCCGCCGGATCTGATCGTCTATATCCATACGCGTGCGGGCATCCAGCAGGGCTTCGGCCACTGTGACCTGTGTTTTGACGGAAAGGTTTATTCCTTCGGCAATTACGACGAAAGCAGCTGGCGTCTCGGGGGCTTTTTCGCCGACGGAGTCCTGGCGCTGATTCCTCCGCAGAAGCATATCGATTTTGCGATCAAATATAATAAAAAGATCCTCGCTGCCTACGGGCTTCATCTGACGGATAAGCACAAGGAGGAAGTCGCGCAGCGGCTTCGAGAGATCGAAGCGATGACGTATCCGTGGGAAAGCTGCGCACAGCGCGCTGAAGAAGGAAAGCTTCCGGGGAGCCCCGACTCGTACAACGATGTCGGAAGCCAGATGTATCGGCTTGAAAATGCGGTCATGTATAAATTCAGACACGGCTGCGATTACGAAACCTATAACGGAATCGGCATGAACTGTGTCGAGCTCGTCAACGACGTCGTCGGAAAAAGCGGGATCGACCTGATCAAGTTCAACGGCATCGTAACGCCGGGTACCTATCTCGAATATCTCGATTCTCTGTACCGGATCGGAGATACCATCGTCACGGACAGACGTCTGTACCGGACACAGAATGGAACGGTTCGGGAGGTTCCGCTGGCAGGGGATCAGGCTGTGGTTCCGGCTGACTATGCGTAACGGAAGCCCGCCGGCAGTCAGAATTCCGGCGGCCGCCGCCCGATCAGCGGAATGTTTAATTATCAGCAATAAAAAACTGGCGGCTCATCACCGTCAGTTTTTTATTTGCCGTTATTTCGTTTCGTCAGGTTTTTCTTCCGCTTTTCCCGTTATCGCGATCTGCTTCTTCTGCGGCAGTTCACGTTTTTCTTCCTTCGGGAATGTGATCTGAAGAACACCGTTGTCAAAGCTCGCCTTGATGTCATTTTCGTTCAGATCTTCACCGACGTAGAAGCTTCTCGAACAGTCGCTGGTAAAACGTTCCTGAGAGACGACCCTGTCGCCTTCCTTCTGTTCTTTATCTTCGGACTTCTTCGCGGTTACTGTAAGATAACCCTTATCCAGGTCGATTGTAATATTGCCCTGATCGTATCCCGGAAGTTCCATGTCGAGCTGCATCGCATCGCCTTTTTCGGAAACATCGGTCTTCATCATGGCCGGTACTTTCGCATCGTTTCCAAAGAAGGAATTGTTAAAGAAATCATCCAAAACACTGATTCCAAAACGATCTCTAGGTACCATATACATTTTACTGCCTCCCATAAAATATCCAAATCTACTGTCCGGTTTTTCCGAACACTATTTATATACACCAGAAACCATTTTTAAAACACTTATCGAACACTTTTATGATATTTTTCGTAAAAAAAACACCCCGTCGCGCAGGGTGCTTTGTATGGTCAGTTTATTTCAGTCCGGTACGTTTGATCAGATTATTTTAAGCCGCGGCGCATATCGCGATCAGCGGTCAAGCTCGAAGGCTTCGTGAACCTTGACCATCGCGTCCCGCGCGGCTTCCTTGTCGATGAGCGTCGACATCTTGATTTCTGACGTCGAGATGGTCCGGATATTGACGCCGTTCTTGTACAGCGTTTCGAAGAAACGGCTGGCGATATCGGGGTTTCCGACAATGCCCGTTCCGATGATAGACAGCTTCGCGACACCCTTGTCGAATTCAACCTTCTGCGCTTCGACTTCGAAGGCGAACTGCTGCGCCACCGTGACCGCATCCTGGAGATCGTCCGCGTTGACGGTGAAGGAGATGTCGTTGACGTTCGCGCGGTTCGTGTTCTGTACGATCATGTCGATATGGATGTTCGCCTTCGCGAGCATCGAGAACAGCCTGAAGGCGATCCCCGGTTTATCCGGCACTTCCATGATCGAAATCTTGGCGATATTTTCATCCAGCGCGATCCCCTTGACGATCGCCTGTTCCATTTTATTCTTTCTCACGATTAACGTCCCTTCGTTGTCATTGTAGCTGGACCTGACGACGAGCGGCAGATCGAATTTTTCCGCGAGCTCGACACTTCGTGGGTGGAGTACGCCCGCGCCGAGACTTGCCATTTCGAGGACTTCCTCGTAGCTTATCATATTGAGCTTCTTCGCGTGCGGTACCATTCTCGGGTCCGCGTTGAAGACGCCGTCCACATCCGTATAGATCTCGCAGGCGTCCGCTTTGAGCGCCGCTGCAACCGCGACCGCGCTGGTATCCGAGCCGCCTCGTCCCAGCGTCGTGATATCGCGCTGGTCGTTGATGCCCTGGAAACCCGCGACAATGACGATCTGTCCCGCCGCCAGCTCCTTCTCGATGCGCGTCGTATCGATCGCGTCGATGCGTGCCCGCTTGTGGACGTCGCTCGTACGGATTCCGCACTGGGCGCCTGTCAGGCTGATAACCGGTACGCCGATCGTTTCGATGGCCATCGCCAGCAGCGAGATGCTCACCTGTTCGCCTGTCGCGAGCAGCACGTCCATTTCACGGCTGGGCGGGTTCGGGTTGATACGGTTCGCCAGATCCACAAGATCGTCCGTCGTCTTGCCCATGGCAGATACGACGACGACAACCCGGTTTCCGGCCTTCTGCCGTTCGACGATACGTCTGGCGACTCTTTTGATCTTTTCGACGGAGCCCACCGAGGTTCCGCCGTACTTCTGTACGATTATTTTCTGATGTCTGTCTTCGGACTTCTTATCGATATTTTTGATGATTTCCGGCATTCTCTCCGCCTTAGTCGCAGATTCTGGCGTAGAACAGCTCGCCCGGACCCGCGTGAAAACTTTCCGCCAGCTTGTCGAAATCGGTGCTTTTGACATTTTCGGTAAAGATGAAGACCTTGCCGTCCGCCGTGTTGACATGCTTGAGCCCGCAGACATCTTCGACGCGTTCAAGGACGTCGGACAGACTGTTCTTGTCATGTCCGAGATCGATTCGGATGTAATACTCGCCGGAAAATTCTTCATTCCCGTTAAGCTCGAGTTTTTTATCAAAAACCGGCTGCGGGATCGTCACGCCGTTATCGACTGCGTCGAGGATATCCAGTACATCCTGAACGATGGCGTTCGCCGTCGCCGCTCTGCCGGCTCCCTTTCCGTAAAACTGAAGCTCGTCGATGACGTCGCCGTGAATCGAGACGAGATTGTATTCGTTGACTACGCCGGACATCGGATTGCTCTTTTTAAAGAGAACCGGTTCGACGACGGCGGAAACGACACCGTCACGGTCGACGCTCTGGCCGAGATGCTTGATCTGATAGCCCATGCGGCCTGTTTCGAAGATATCGCAGGCTCTGACGTCTTCAAGTCCGCGCTTTTTGATCTTTTCGTCTTCGATCATTCCGCCGTAGGCGAGCGAGGACAGGATCGCGATCTTGCGCGATACGTCGCCGCCGCCGATATCGGCGCTGGGATCCGCTTCCGCAAAGCCGATGGCCTGTGCGTCCTTAAGCGCTTCGCCGAAGTCCTGTCCGTTCTGTGTCATCTTGGTCAGGATATAATTGGTCGTTCCGTTCAGGATCCCTCTGATCTCGTCGATCTCGTTGAGTCTGAGCTGCTGTTCAAGTCCCTTGATAATCGGGATACCGCCGCCTACCGAAGCTTCATAGCGCAGCATGACGCCGTTCTTTTCCGCCAGATCGCACAGCTCTTCAAAATGTGCGCCGATGACGGCCTTGTTGGCCGTTACGACATGCTTGCCCTTTTCGAGAGCTTTTTTGATCATTCCGTATTCGAAATCATGTCCGCCGCACAGCGCGACCACCATGCCGATGGAATCGTCGTCGAGGATCGCGCCCGGATCTGTGACGATCTCCGCGTTTTCCGCCTTTTTAGTCGGATCTTTATCGAGAATCTTCGTAATAACGGCTCGTTCCGAAGGGAAACGGCAGCAGCCTGTATTGATAAGTTCATATGCGCCCGTACCGATCGTACCGAGCCCGAGTAATCCTATGTTCACGTCTTCTCCTGTAATCTTTGGCTTTTGTTATAATTGTAATGGAAGACAGTGGATTGTACTGCGGTAAAAAACACTTGTATTCCATGGGAAAACATTCTATCATATGAAACAGAGCAATTCAAATACACACGGAGAAAAAACCAGGAATTTATGAAAGATAAAATTTACGTCAGCACCCGAAACAGCAGCGAAACGGCGTCGGCTTCCGAGGCCGTCACCCGGGGACTCGCCCCGGACGGCGGACTTTACGTACCGACGTTTATTGATGATGTCCGCTTCGATCTGAATGCATTGAAGGATCTGTCCTATCCGGAGCTGGCGAAAGCCGTACTGTCGGAATTCCTCGATTTTACGCCCGAACAGATCGACGCGTGCATCGAAGGCGCCTATCAGTCCGGCCGCTTCGATATTGATTCTCTTGTACGCACGGTGCCGACATCCTTCGGGGGAATCCTCGAGCTCCATCACGGTCCCACCGCCGCGTTCAAGGACATGGCGCTGACAATCCTGCCGTTCCTGATGACGACCGCTGCGAAAAACTGCGGCGAAGACAGAAACATCGCGATCCTCACAGCCACCTCGGGAGATACCGGCAAGGCCGCTCTGGAAGGCTTTAAGGACGTTCCCGGAACGAAGATCCTCGTCTACTACCCGAAGGACGGCGTAAGCCCCGTTCAGGAAGCCCAGATGAACACGACGGGCGGCGCGAACACCCGCGTTATCGGCGTAGACGGCAATTTCGACGATACCCAGACCGGCGTCAAGCAGATCTTCGGAGACACTGCTCTTGCGGACAGCATCTCGCAGGCAGGATGGACCTTCTCCTCCGCCAATTCGATCAATATCGGACGGCTTCTCCCGCAGATCGTCTATTACTTCTACTCCTATTTCGATCTGGTCCGCCAAGGACGCATCGAACTCGGGGATCTTGTTAATTTCTCCGTTCCGACCGGTAATTTCGGCGACATCCTCGCAGGCTACTATGCGAAGCTGACGGGTCTTCCGGTAAACAGGCTGATCTGCGCGTCGAACTCGAACAACGTGCTGACGGACTTCTTCGAAAGCGGTCAGTACGACCGCAACCGGGATTTTTACAGAACGATCAGCCCGTCGATGGATATCCTGATTTCATCGAATCTTGAGCGCCTGCTTTTCGACAAGCTCGGACGCGACTCGGAATCTGTCGTCCAGCTTATGGACAGACTGTCTGAAGAAGGCGTCTACAGCGCGGACCGCGGACTGTTCCCGGAATTTTACGCCGGCTTTGCGGATGAAGCCGAAACGAAGGCCGTCATCCGCCGTGTTTACGATACTGAAGCGGAGCTCATCGACCCGCACACCGCGGTTGCCGAAAAGGTCCGCGAGGATTATGCGGCACAGACTGAAGACGCGACCCCGACCATCGTTCTGAGTACCGCGAGTCCGTACAAGTTTGCCCGTCCGGTCTACGAAGCGGTCTTCGGAGACGCGCCGTTCGGCACGGACGACTTCGAGATTCAGGATTCGCTGTACGACGGCACCCACCGCGTGATTCCCGAACCGCTGACAGGCCTGCGGGACAAGGAAATCCGTCACAGCGGCGTCTGCGCGCCGGACGGAATGGCGGATGCCGCAGCAGCTTTCTTAACGGAGGAATAACATGCTCAGCGTACGAGTCCCCGCAACCAGCGCGAATATCGGCGCAGGGTTCGATACCTTCGGCGCCGCCTTCAGCTTTTACAACACATTCGAATTCGACGAAACGGAAAACGGAAAGCTCACGATCCGCGGCGTCGGCAAGAAATATCAGGATAAAAACAACCTGGTGTACCAGGCCATGCAGAAGG
>ERZ1032812.29-NODE-29-length-16599-cov-7.714640_pt1 | contig 16599 bp, 15 predicted proteins | sample MGYA00517094_ERZ1032812 | MGnify/ENA primary metagenome ERZ1032812 (study PRJEB33719, sample SAMN04262549) | wastewater metagenome | biome: sewage system; feature: street-access sewage; material: sewage | place: Peru: Lima | collected 2013-01-15 ... | reverse complement strand
ACATCAGCTTAAAATCTTAATATATAAACATTGATAAACACAGCAGCCGGATTCAAGATAACTGAACGAGGAGAAGAATGGACAAGATCAGACTTTCGCAGCTCAAAAGCGGTTCAGACGTACGAGGCGTCGCGATGGATCCCCAGGAGGGACTGACGCTGGCCTTCACAAACGCCGGGGGGGCGGGTATCGGCGCCGCCTACGCCCGCTGGCCCAAGGCCGGAACCGGAAAAGACAATCTGACAGTGGCGGTCGGACGCGACTCCAGACTGACGGGACCGGACCTGCTCCAGGCGTTCACAGTCGGACTCATTTCCGAAGGAACAAAGGTTTACGATACGGGACTATGCACGACCCCGGCGATGTTCATGACCACCCAGGATCCTGAGCTCGACGCGGACGGCGCGGCGATGATCACGGCAAGCCACATGCCCTACAACCGCAACGGGATCAAGATGGTCACGAAGGACGGCGGACTCGCGCCGTCGGATGTCGCCGATATCCTCGCGGATGCGGAAACGACCGATATGCGGATGCTTCCGGGCGGAAAGCGTGAGGTCACGGACTTCCTTCCGACCTATGCGGCAGGCATCGTGGATATGGTCAGACAGCGGACAGGTGAAGAACGGCCCCTCGAAGGCGCCCGGATCGTCGTCGACGCAGGAAACGGCGCAGGGGGCTACTTCGTCTCCGACGTTCTCGAACCCCTCGGAGCAGATACGACAGGCTCCCAGTTCCTCGAACCGGACGGCCGTTTCCCGAACCATATTCCGAATCCCGAAGCGGCGGAAGCGATCGAAGCCATCGAACGGGCCGTCAGGGACAACGACGCGGATCTGGGCATCATCTTCGATACCGACGTCGACCGTTCCGCGATCGTCGATGAAAAGGGAAATTCAATCAACAAGTCCGCGTTCATCGCGTTTATCGCCGAACAGGTCCTCGAGGAATTCCCGGGCAGCACTATCGTCACCGACTCTGTCACGTCAAACGGTCTGGCGAAGTTTATCGAAGAGCGCGGCGGCGTTCACCGCCGTTTCAAGCGCGGCTATAAAAACGTCATCGACGAAGCGAAGCGCATCAACGCCGAAGGCGGAGAATCCCATCTGGCGATGGAAACCTCCGGTCACGGCGCGATTAAGGAAAACTACTTCCTCGACGACGGCTCGTATCTCGCGATGCTGGCGCTGACAGCCTTCGCGAAGGCGAAAAAGAAGGGATCCACGATCTCCGAATATCTCGCATCCTATCATGCCCCTCTCGAAGAACTCGAAGTCCGCTACAAGATCACGGCGGAGGACTTCAGAGCCTACGGACAGGATCTGCTGGAAAAATTCAGGGACTTCGCGGCGAAACAGCCCGGCTGGACCATTGTCGAACCGAACTACGAAGGCATCCGCGTCGACTGTACGGATCAGGACGAAGACGGCTGGATACTCGTACGCATGAGTCTCCACGAACCGGTTCTGCCGGTCAATATCGAATCCGACGCACAGGGCGGAGCACAGAAGATCCTCGGAACCTTCGAAGATTTTCTCAAGGATTTTACGGAACTGAAAAAATAATCGGACGGCAGGCTCCGGCCTGCCGTTTCTGCGCCCGGAAACAGACTGTCCTGCCATCCACGGACGGAGATGTATGAGCGCGTCCGGGGAGCTGCGGCGGAACTGGAATAAGGAGAGAATATGAAACAATCGGTCAAGGCGGGGTTCCTGGTCATCACGGCCGGGATCTGCTGGGGAATTATCGGCGTGTTCACGCGCTGTCTGGCGTCCTACGGATTCACGTCGCTCCAGATCACCTCGTGCCGGGCGATTCTGACAACGCTGATGCTGGCCGTATACTGCGCGCTGCGCGAGCCGTCGGCCTTCAGAATACACCTGAAGGATCTGTGGTGCTTTCTCGGGAGCGGCCTGCTTTCGATCGTCTTTTTCAACGTCTGCTACTTCCTGACCATCGAAGCCTCGACGCTGTCCACCGCCGCGATCATGCTGTATACGGCGCCGTGCTTCGTCATTCTGTTTTCAGCGGTGCTGTTTCATGAAAAGATCACGGTCAAAAAATGCGCCGCTCTCGTCCTCGCCTTCTCCGGCTGCGCTCTTACCGCGGGAATTCTCGGAGGAAGCGTAAGCCTTTCGCTGTTCTCGTTTATGACGGGAATCGGCTCGGGTCTGGGCTACGCGCTGTACAGCATTTTCTCGAAGATCGCCCTCAGGCGCTACGATGCGCTGACGGTCACCTTCTGGACCTATCTGACGGCGGGTGTCGGGATCGCTCCGTTCTGCGGTCTTCCGGAAATGGCCGGCAAAATCGCGCAGGATCCGTCTCTGATCTGGATGATCGTCCCGCTGGCGCTGGTCTGCACACTCATTCCGTCGCTGCTGTACACGAAGGGACTTACGATGATCGAGGCGGGCAGGGCCTCCGTCATGGCCTTCGTCGAGCCGCTGACCGCGACGATCTGCGGGATCGCCCTGTTCGGGGAACAGCTGACTCCGGTCTCCGCAGCAGGCATCGCCCTGATTTTCGTGTCGATCCTGATCCTGAACATAGACATTCCGAAGCGGGACGGACAGAAAAACGTGACGCAGGAATCATCCGATTCAGCTCGCTGAACCGCCTATATAGGCGGTTCTTCACTTTAAGTTAAAATCAGCCTGTGATAGAATGACTGCGTACTTTTATCACAATAGTTAGGGGAAAACAATGGAAACAATCGATGTCGGGTTCCTGTCGCTGGTCCCGCCGCTTATCGCGATCGCTCTTGCGCTCATCACGAAAGAGGTCATCAGCTCGCTAATCATCGGCATTCTGTCGGGGGGACTCATCTACGCGCTCAGCACAGGCGGCGGTCTGATCGAAATGACCAGCGTCTCGTTCGGAGTCATGGCGGATACGGTGGGCTCGCCGGGCAAATTCAATATTATTCTGTTCCTCGCGCTCCTCGGCGCCCTCGTCTACGTCGTCACGAAGGCGGGAGGCTCGAGAGCCTACGGAACCTGGGCGACACAGAAGCTCAAGTCGAAGCGCAGCGCCCAGCTTGCCACAAGCTTTCTCGGCATGATTATTTTTATCGACGACTATTTCAACTGCCTGACGGTCGGAACGGTCATGAAGCCCGTCACGGACAAATACAACGTGTCGAGAGCGAAGCTCGCGTATCTGATCGATGCGACGGCGGCTCCGATCTGCATTATCGCTCCGATTTCGAGCTGGGCGGCGGCCGTGGGCGCGACTCTGTATGAAACCGGCGCGTTTCAGAACGAGCTGCAGGCGTTTATGGCAACGATTCCGTATAACCTGTACGCGCTGCTGACGATCTTCATGGTGATCATGCTGTCGGTGATCGACCTCGACTTCGGCACGATGGAAAAGGAGCAGATCAGGGCGGAGGAAACCGGAGATCTCGGCGCGGTCCGCACGACGGATCTGACCGACGAGGATATCTCCGACAAGGGGACTGTCTGGGATCTGATCCTTCCGATAGGCTCGCTGATCGTTTTCTCGATCCTCGCGATGCTGTGGAACGGCGGCCTGTGGTCCGGTGAAGGACTGACTGTCGCCGAAGCCTTCGGAAACTGCGACGCCTCTGCCGCGCTGGTTCTGGGCGGCTTCTGGGCGCTGATCGTGACCTTTGCTCTGTTCGTTCCGAGAAAGCTCATCTCTTTCCGCGGATTCATGGAAGGGATCGGAGAAGGCATCAAGAGCATGGTTCCGGCCTATATCATCCTGACCCTCGCATGGACCATCGGCGCGCTGTGCCAGGATTATCTCGGAACCGGCGCGTATGTCGGCCATCTCGTCCAGGCCAGCAATATGCCTCAGGGGCTGATCCCGGCGATGGTATTCCTGATCGCCGCAGGGCTGTCGTTTTCGATCGGTACGGCGTGGGGAACCTTCGGAATCTTCATTCCGATCGTCGTGTTCATCTGCCAGGCGGCTGCGCCGGAGCTGATCACGGTTACGCTGTCGGCGGCACTGGCAGGCTCCGTTTTCGGAGATCACTGCTCGCCTATTTCCGACACGACGATTCTGTCAAGCACAGCGGCCGGATGCGACCATATCAAGCATGTCTCGACGCAGATCCCTTACGCGGTAACCGTCGCGCTGTGCTGCTTCGTCGGCTATCTGGCGGCGGGCTTTTCGATGGGGAATCTGTGGCTCACGCTGGGCACGAGCATGATCCTGCTGTGCGTCACATTGTTTACGATGCACAGACTGACGATGCGCAGGCTCGACAGAGAGGCGGAAGCTGCTGTGGAAGAGGCCGAATAACGGTCTTTCGAACATGTCACACATAATCAGAGCGCGAACCTGCGCCGGTACAGACAGGATTCTCAGGAATCCTGTCTTTTTTTGATGCTTATTCATCACTTGGAAATAAAGCCTGTTATTCTTTTATTTAATAGAGACAATCGGGCAAAACAGGGTTTAGAATAGGGATATCACAGAGCATTATTCACATCAGACGGAGTGGTCATGGCAAAAGATATATTCGTAGCAAAAAGCGCCGACATCGTCGGCAATGTCTCAGTCGGAGACAAGAGCAGCATCTGGTATCAGTCGGTGGTACGAGGAGATCAGGCGCCGATCCGTATCGGCTCCGGAACCAACATTCAGGACGGGACGGTGGTCCATGTCGATGAGAACCATCCGACGATCATCGGCGACGGCGTCACAGTCGGACACAACTGTACGATCCACGGATGTTCGGTCGGAGACCATTCGCTGATCGGCATGGGTTCGATCATTCTGAACGGCGCGAGGATCGGCAGGAATACGATCGTCGGGGCCGGAAGTCTGGTCACGGAGAACAAGTCGTTTCCGGACGGAACTCTCGTTCTCGGGAGTCCCGCGAAGGTCGTCCGCGATCTGACACCGGCGGAGCTCGAGAGCATTCGTGAGAATTCTGAGGAATACCAGAGACTCATGAAGCTTGAGAAGGGAAAGGCCGTATACGAGGATCAGGAGGGGCGTCTGAAGGTCCGACAGGACTGAAGTCCGCTCATCAAATTTTAAGCATAATGCTGAGCAGTTTCTAAGTCCGAATTCATTTGATATAAAGTGTCCGCAGGGGTATATAAATTTCAGGTGCGAAATTACGGAGGCTAAAAATGGAACTGATCAGTACAAATCTCAATACCTATTATCCGGAAGTCGTCAAGGCGCTGAAGGACCGCAATCCTGAATTTATCAGGAAGACGGCGGCTGCGGCCGAAAAAGCCGGCGCGGACTATATCGAAGTCGGCGCGCCGAACGGCCCGTCCGAAAGCGAAGAACTCAAATGGCTCGTTTCAGTCACGCAGGAAGCCTGCGATCTGCCCCTCGTCATCTGCTGGGACGGCTGCAGGGATCTGGCCGACGTACTGAAGACGGTAAAGAAGCCGGGCATCATCAACGGGATCTGCACCCAGGAAACGGCGGACATTATCCTGCCGCTGTTCAAGGATCTGCCGGAGGGCTGGCGTCTCGTTCTGAACGCCTGCGCGAAGAAGGGTCAGGAGGATCCCGGCAGCCGGATCGAAGAGTATGCCCCGCTGATGCGTCAGGCGGAAGAAGCCGGGCTGATGCCGGAACGGATCATCATCGATCCCTGCGCCGGGGAGCTCAAGACCAATCCGAACGCGTATCTCGATATGGAAGACGCGATGGACGCGTTCACCAACGTCTATCCGGAAAGCAGCTTCGTCTGCGAACCCTTCATGATCACATCGGGCCTCGCCAATCCGGATCCTTTAAAGGCCGCGTTCGTTACGATGGCGCTGTCCATCGGAATCTCGATGATGAAGGCCGACGTTTTCGATCCGAAGATCCGGGAAGCGTTCTTCGCCGCCCAGGCTCTGCTCGACGAAGGAGACGGACTGAAGGGCTATCAGGAAAGTTTGAAGTAGAAAAATAAAATATTCCGACGGTGCGGGAGAATCCGCACCGCCCGGTTATAGATAATATGAAACTGAATAGTATACAGCAGAGGTAAACGAATTCAAAAGCTTTATGTTTTGAATTCTATATTTTTAGCTATACCTGACTATACAGGTAGCGTTTTAGGAGGTGGTAAAAAGATAAAATTTTATCCGTGCAATAGTTTGCAATACTCATTGCAAGTCTGTAGAATAGTAAGTACTGAACGCTGTTAAATTATTGTCAAACAAATACGGCAGATATTTAGAGGAGAGAAGAATGGGATTCAAATCTGACATTGAAATCGCACAGGCGGCAGTTCCTGAAGATATCCGCGATATCGCGGCTAAGCTCGGGCTTAAGGAAGACGATCTTGACCTTTACGGCAAGTACAAGGCAAAGGTCGATTACAATCTGCTCAAAACGGATACCGGAAAGAATCCGAGACTGATTCTCGTTACCGCGATCAACCCGACTCCGGCAGGAGAAGGCAAAACGACGACGACAATCGGCCTGGCGGATGCGCTGGCGCTTGAAGGACAGAATGTTCTCGTCGCGCTCAGAGAACCCTCGCTGGGACCGGTCTTCGGCGTAAAGGGCGGAGCTGCCGGCGGCGGTTATGCTCAGGTTCTTCCGATGGAAGATATCAACCTGCATTTCACAGGCGACTTCCATGCGATCGGCGCGGCAAACAATCTGCTCGCCGCGATGATCGACAACCATATCCAGCAGGGCAACGAACTGGGAATCAACCCGAAGAAGATCACATGGAGACGCTGCGTCGACATGAACGACCGTCAGCTCAGAAATATCGTCGACGGCCTCGGAAAACCGACGGACGGCGTTACGCGCCAGGACGGATTTGACATTACGGTCGCTTCCGAAATCATGGCTGCTTTCTGTCTCGCGGACGACATCAGCGACCTCAGAGACCGTCTCGGCAAGATCATCATCGGCTACACATACAGCGACGAACCGGTAACGGCAGCTCAGCTCAAGGCGAACGGCGCGATGGCCGCTCTGCTCAAGGATGCGCTCAAGCCTAACCTCGTACAGACGCTCGAAGGCAATCCGGCGTTCGTACACGGCGGCCCCTTCGCAAATATCGCCCACGGCTGCAACTCGGTAATCGCGACGAAGATGGCGCTGCATTTCGCCAACGACTATGTCGTCACGGAAGCCGGATTCGGCGCCGACCTCGGCGCTGAAAAATTCCTCGATATCAAATGCCGTATGGCGGGCCTGCAGCCGGATGCGGTAGTTATCGTAGCGACTGTTCGCGCGCTCAAGCACAACGGCGGCGTCGCGAAGGCGGACCTGAACAACGAAAACCTTGAAGCGCTCAAGGAAGGTCTTCCGAATCTTCTCAAGCATATCGAAAATATCACGCAGGTATACAAGCTTCCTGCAGTCGTCGCGATCAACAAGTTCCCGACTGACACCGAAGCGGAGCTCAAGCTCGTCGAAGACGAATGCAAGAAGCTGGGCGTAAACGTCGCGCTGTCGGAAGTCTGGGAAAAGGGCGGCGAAGGCGGAATCGCGCTGGCGAAGGAAGTCATGCGTGTCTGCGACGAAGAACCCAACAATTTCACCTTCAGCTACGATCTGGATATGCCCATCAAGGACAAGATCGAAGCGATCGCGACGAAGATCTACGGTGCGGACGGCGTCGATTATACGAACGAAGCTGAAAAGCAGATCGAACGTCTGACCGAACTCGGTTTCGACAATATCCCGATCTGTATGGCGAAGACTCAGTATTCGCTGACAGACGACCCGACGAAGCTGGGCCGCCCGACGAATTTCAATATCACAGTCAGAAACGCAGTTATCTCCGCAGGCGCGGGCTTTATCGTATGTCTGACAGGCGAAATCATGAAGATGCCTGGACTTCCGAAGAGTCCTGCGGCAGAACGCATCGACGTCGATGAAAACGGCGTAATCTCCGGACTTTTCTAAGAAGCTTTCAATAAGCAGATTTCTAAAACTTAAAGAAGTTTTCCAGAAAATAAATATACAGCTGCGACCGCAGACAGAAGAACGGACCGGACGGAAACGTCCGGGTCCCTTTCTGTACCGCGGCTGACGGCGTTCTAAATCCTGTATATACAGCTATACGGATTTTTCGATCGAAAGGAAAGAGCATGAGCAATATGGCGGACCTCAAGGTCCGGGACTTCACCGGCGAGCTGTACTCGAAAGCGGCAGTGCCCGGCGGGGGCGGAGCGGCTGCGCTCGTCGGCGCGCTGGGCTGCGCGCTTGGCGGAATGGTGGGAAATCTGACCGCAGGCAAGAAAAAATACGCGCAGTACGAATCGGACATCCAGAGACTGCTTGAAGAAACGAAAGCACTGCAGGACAGTCTGCTCGGGATGATCGACCGCGACGCGGAAAATTTCCGGCCTCTCGCAAAAGCATACAGCATGCCGACAGGAACTGACCAGGAACGCGCGGCAAAAGCCGAAGCTCTCGAAGTCTGCACCCGTAAAGCCGTGCTCGTACCGATCGAGATCTGCGAAGCCGCATTCAAGGGCATCGCGCTTCAGGAAGAGCTTTCCGTCAAGGGAAGCGCCCTTGCGCTGTCCGATGTCGGAGTAGGCGCCGTATGTCTTAAAGCAGCGCTACAGGGCGGATGGCTCAACATCGTCATCAATATCTCCGGATACAGAGGCAGCGGCTGGGCCGATGAAATCGACTCGAGAATCCGTCCGATGGTCGAGGAAGGCTCGATCCTGGCGGACCGGATCTATGCACAGGTAGAACAGAAGCTGTCCGAATAGAATAAAGACAGGGTGAACCGGCACTGATCAGCGCCGGTACTCGGCAAAGATATATAAATCAGAGGAGAAAATATGTCAGCTAAATTACTCAGCGGTAAAGAAGTCAGCGAAGCGATGCTCGCGAAGGTCCTGGAAGACGCGGAAGCGCTTATTGCGGACGGCGTACAGCCGAAGCTTGCGATCATGCGTGTCGGAGCGGATCCGGGATCCATTTCCTACGAAAAGAGCATCATCAAGAGAATGGGCAATTCGAAGATCGAAGTCGAATCCGTTGAATTCCCTGTGGATGTAACCCAGGAAGAATTCGTCGGCAAGCTCAGGGAGCTCAACGGCGACAAGGATATCCATGCGGTCCTGATCTTCAAGCCGCTGCCGGAACAGCTCGACGAAGAAGAAATCAAATACGCTCTGAGTCCTGAAAAAGATCCCGACGCGCTTAACCCGACAAACCTGGGCAAGCTGATGATCGCGGACGAAACGGGCTTCTTCCCGTGCACAGCCGAAGGCGTCATGGAACTGTTCAAGTTCTACGGCATCGACGTCAAGGGCAAGGACGTGACGATTATCAACAACTCGAACGTTCTCGGAAAGCCGCTGGCGATCATGCTCACCAACGAATTCGCGACGGTTACCCTTGCTCACGTGTTCACAAAGGATACATCCGCCTATACGAAGAACGCGGATATCGTCGTTACGGCGGCAGGCATCTACGGTCTCGTCAAGCCTGAAATGCTCAACGAAGACTGCATCCTCATCGACGTCGCAATGGCGCAGAAGAAGGACGCGGACGGCAATTTCGTACTCAACGACGAAGGCAAGAAGATTCGCACCGGCGACGCTCACGAAGACTGTAAGGATAAGGTCGCGGCGATCACGTCCGCTACTCCCGGATGCGGCGGCGGAACCGGCCCCATCACGACGGCTCTCCTCGCACAGCACGTCATCAAGGCCTGCCGTCAGCAGAATGCATAATCTGATTCATATCATCTGATAAAGAGAGAAAATAATGATTATTACAGAAAAGAAACCGATCGAAAACGTCCTCGATTTTCTTAAGGATGCGAAGAAGGTCGTTGTCCTGGGCTGTTCCGAATGCGCGACAGCCTGCAATACCGGCGGTGAACCTGAAGTCGCCGACATGGTCAAGGTTCTTCAGGAAAACGGCAAGGAAGTTCTGGGCTCGAAGGTCCTGACAACCTCCTGCAACTACCTGCTGGACAAAAAGGAACTCAAGGAACTCAAGGCTGAAATCGCGGACGCGGACGCGGTCCTTTCCCTGGCGTGCGGCGACGGCGTTCAGACGGTCGCGGAGCTCGTCGACTTCGACGTGTTCCCCGGCAACGACACGATGTACGTGGGCCAGACGGTCCGCAACGGGATCTTCAAGGAAATGTGCAAGACCTGCGGCGACTGCGTCCTCGGACGTACAGCGGCGATCTGTCCAGTCACCCAGTGCGGCAAGGGCCTGATGAACGGCGCCTGCGGCGGATCCAAGAACGGCATGTGTGAAGTAAACCCGGATAACAAATGTGCCTGGATCGAAATTTACAAGAAGCTCAAGGATCAGGGCAAGGAAGATCTGCTCGAAGAAATCGAACCGATCCGCGGCTACAAGGCATCTGCGCATCCGCGCACACTGAATCTTCGGGAAAAAGCGAAAGCAGAAAAAGCGCAGGAGGCGGCAAAATGACAGCACCGGTTTCACAGCTTCAGCAGACACTGGAAAACGGCGGATTTGCCGTAACAGCGGAAATGGCTCCGCCGAAGGGCACTGACTGGACGCATATCCTCGAAGTTGCCGAAATGCTCAAGGGCAGAGTGGACGCCGTCAACGTCACGGATTTCCAGTCGGCGGCCGTCAAGGCTTCCTCCCTCGGCATGTGCATCGAGCTCCTCAAGCTGGGTCTCCAGCCGGTTCTCCAGATGACGGGACGCGACCGCAACCGTATCGCGATCCAGGGCGAAATGCTCTCAGCCGGACACTTCGGCGTGCATAACCTTCTCGCGCTGACGGGCGACCATACGACGGTGGGCGACAATCCGGAAGCAAAGCCGGTATTCGAGCTTGATTCCGTCGGAATCCTTCAGGTCGCAGAAGTCCTGATGGGCGGACACGATCTGGCCGGAAACGACCTCCAGGGTGCTCCCGAATTCTTCCTCGGCGCTTCCGTCACGCCGGTCTTCGATCCTGTCGAAGTCCAGCTCATCCGGATGAGAAAGAAGATCAAGGCAGGCGCTAAATTCTTCCAGACTCAGGCTGTCTACTCAGTGGACGTCATGAGAAAGTTCAAGGAAGAAACGAAGGACATGGACGCATACGTTCTCGCGGGAATCGTTCCGCTCAAGAGCGCGGGCATGGCCAGATTCATGACCAACAACGTTCCGGGCATCGAAGTTCCCCAGGAACTTATCGATCGTCTGAACAAGGCCAAGGAAGAAGGCCGCAGTCAGGCTGACGAAGGAATCAAGATCGCAGGCGAATTTATTGCGGATCTGAAGAAGGAAGGTCTCTGCGACGGCGTCCACATCATGGCGATCGGCGCGGAAGAAAACGTTCCGAGAATCCTCGAAGCAGCGGGACTTTAAATCGAATTTCAGGGTCCGCGCATGCGGACCTTTTTCGGAGAAAAAATCATGAATATTACAGTTATCGGCGCGGGTCCCGGCGGCTATGAAGCGGCGATCGCCGCGGCTAAATACGGCGCGGATGTCACCCTTGTCGAAAAGGACGAAGTAGGCGGGACCTGCCTGAACAGAGGCTGCATTCCGACCAAGGCGTTTCTCGGAGCTTCAGATGCGCTCGATGCGGTAGAACACGCGAAGGATTTCGGAATCAGCGTCGAAAATGTCTCGGTGGATTACCCGGCGATCGTCGCAAGGAAAAACAAGATTAAGGACGGACTGGTCAAGGGAATCAAGTTCCTGCTGGATCAGAACGGCATCAGGCTCGTCAAGGGGACTGCGTTTATCGAATCTCCGCAGCTCGTGACGGTTCAGACTGAAGAAGGTCCGGTGAACGTGGAATCCGACAAGATGATCATCGCGACGGGCTCAGTACCGGTGGTTCCGAAAATGTTCAAATACGACGGAACGAAGGTCATCACCTCCGACGAAATCCTCGATCTTCAGGAAGCTCCGAAGTCGATCATTATCGTGGGCGGCGGCGTCATCGGCTGTGAAATCGGCCAGTTTCTCGCGAAAATGGGCTCGAAGGTGACCATCGTCGAAGCCCTGAAGCAGATCCTGCCCAACGAAGACGCGGACGTCTCGAAGCAGCTGCTGCGCCAGCTCAAGCGCGAAAAGATCAAGGTGATCACGGGAACCGCGGTATCCGAAGTCACGGTTACGGACGACGGCGTCAAGGCGGATCTTGCAAACGGCAAGTCGGTGGAAGCGGACCTGATGCTCGTCTCGATCGGACGCCGCGCGTATCTTGACAGACTCGGATACGAAAAAGCCGGTGTCGAAACGGACGATAAGGGACGGATCAACGTCGACGAAACGATGGTGACCAACGTTCCGAATATCTACGCAATCGGCGATATCGTCGCAACACCTCAGCTCGCTCATGTCGCGTCAAAGGAAGGCGTCACAGCGGCGCAGAACGCCGTGAAGGGCATGGACAAAAAGGTCAGCTACAAGGCTGTTCCCGCATGTGTCTTCACAGATCCTGAAGTCGCGGCGGTGGGTATCCGCGAGGATCAGGCTGCGGCGGCCGGAATCGAAACGAAGACCGGCACCTTCGAATTCAGAGGTCTTGGCAAGGCGCAGGCCATGGGCAAGATCCAGGGAACCGTCAAGATCATCACGGATCCGGACAACGTCATTATCGGCGCGTCTGTGATCGGCCCCCACGCATCGGACCTGCTGGCAGAGCTGACGATGGCGGTAGAGCTCGGACTCACGGCCGAACAGCTCGGCGATGTGATCCATCCGCATCCGTCTCTGTCGGAAGCCGTCATGGAAGCGGCTCACGACGTGCACGGAATGAGCATTCACAAGTAATTGACGAATTAATTAAAGGTTCGTTTCAGGGTAACAGATTATTCTTTAGGCAGCGCAGCCCGTACGGGCGGTAATACGAATGACACAGGAGGCAGTTATGGCATCACCTCAGAACCTCAAGTACGATGCGGATCAGCATCTGTGGGTAGACATCGACGGCGACACGGCGACAATCGGAATCACCGATTTCGCCCAGAGTCAGCTCGGAGATCTGCTCTATGTCGAACTTCCGGACGAAGACGACGATTTTGAACGCGGAGACGAATTCTCCGTCGTCGAATCCGGGAAGAAGGCGAACGGTCTCGAAGCGCCGTTCGGCTTTACGATCGTCGCGGCGAACGACGTCCTTGACGATGAACCGGAAGCGATCAACGAAGACGCGTTTGAAAACTGGATCGTCCGCGTCAAGATCACGGACGAAGACGGCATCGACGATCTCGTCGACGCGGCAGCCTACGACGCAGCGTGCCAGGCGTAACGAATGCCGGCTGACATGCATATCCACTCCGTTCTCGGTAACCCGGGGACGGAGTGGTTTTTACATTACGAGAAATTAGCGCAGCGCTTTAAAGAGCTCGGGGTTACGATGATCCGGGACGGCGGCGATACGGAAGGTCTGTGCACGAGGTACAGAAGCTCCTTCGAGGACAGAGGGATCCGGTACCTGAGCCCCGTTTCCGGGATCTGCAGGGAAGGCCGCTACGGCCGCTGCTTCGGACGCGGAGTCCGCACTGAACGGGAAACCGTCGATATGATTCGCGAACTGAAGAGGGAAGGCGCGGACTTTATCAAGGTTTTCGTCACGGGCTTTATGAAGACCGGGTCCTACGGCTGCACCTGTACGGATCCGCCGTGCTTCTCGAATCAGGAGCTCCGGACCATCGTCGAGGAAGCAGGAGAGGCCGGAATGGTCGTCATGGCTCATGTCAACACGCCTGAGGAGATCCTCTCGGCCGTGGACGCCGGCGTACTGTCTGTGGAACACGGATACGGAACGACTGACGAGTGTATCGCCGCGATGGCGGAGAACGGAACCTTCTGGGTCCCGACCGTCACGCCCATCGCCGCGCTGTCAGGAGAAAGCGATCCGATGAAGCGGTATCTGCGGGAGCAGCTGGACGCTGTCAGGCGCGGGGCTGCTGCCGGAGTGCGGATTGTCCCGGGATCTGACTCCGCGGCACGGATGGTTCCCCATGCGGTAAGCACGCTCAGGGAATACGAATTTTTAGGACAGTGCGGACTCACCGCGGAGCAGCTGGATGCGAACGCTGCGCTTCTTTTTGAACGCACCTTGTCTATGGTAAAATGAAGGTTAGATTATTAAGATCAACCAGTTTACCAGAACAGAGTGAAGAAGGAGAAGAAACGTGCTCGACATCAAGCAGATTCGTGAGAATCCTGAAGAAATAGAAGCAAGACTGAACACGAGAAACGGCGAATTCAGCCTGAAGGACGTGCTGGCTCTCGACGAAAAGCGCCGCGATATCATCGGCGACGTCGAACAGATGAAGGCGAAGCAGAACGCGGTCTCGAAGGAGATCCCGAAGCTAAAGAAGAAAGGGAAGGACTGCGCGCCGGTTTTTGCCGAAATGAAGGAGCTGTCGGCTGAAATCAAGGAAAAGGACGACGAGCTCAAGGCGACGGACGAAGCGCTCAGAAACGCGCTGCTGTACATCCCGAACCTGCCGAACAAGGACATCTGCCTTGGCGAATCGGATGCGGACAACCGCGAGGTCAGACGCTGGGGAGAACCCCGTCAGTTCGACTTCGATATCAAGGCCCACTGGGATCTCGGTACGGATCTGGACATCCTGGATTTCGAACGTGCCGCGAAGGTAACAGGCGCCCGCTTCTCAGCCTTTAAGGGCGCGGGAGCCAGACTCGAACGCGCGCTGATCAACTTTATGCTGCTGATGCATACGAACGAACACGGCTATACGGAAATCTCGCCGCCGTTTATCGTAAACCGCGCCAGCATGACGGGAACAGGCCAGCTTCCGAAATTTGAAGAAGATGCCTTCCATCTGGAAAAGGAAGATTTCTTCCTGACGCCTACGGCGGAGGTTCCGCTTACGAATTTCCACCGCGGCGAAATCATCGACTATGACGATCTGCCGGTCAAATATACCGCGTATACGCCGTGCTTCCGTGAAGAAGCCGGGTCCGCAGGCAGAGACACAAGAGGGCTTATCCGCAACCATCAGTTCGACAAGGTCGAAATGGTCAAGTTCGCGGCGCCCGACAAGTCCTACGACGAGCTGGAAAGCCTGACAAACGATGCGGAAGCGATCCTTCAGGCCCTGGAAATTCCGTACCGCGTCGTCGAGCTGTGCACAGGTGATATCGGATTCTCGGCGGCGAAGACCTATGACGTCGAAGTCTGGATGCCGTCCTACGGCCGCTACGTCGAAATCTCCTCCTGCTCGAACTGCGAGGATTATCAGGCCCGCCGCGCGAATATCCGCACGAGAGATCCTGAAACGAACAAGACGATGTTTGTCCATACCCTCAACGGTTCGGGACTGGCAGTTGGCCGTACCCTTGCCGCAGTGCTGGAAAACTATCAGAACGCGGACGGATCCATCACGATTCCCCAGAAGCTTCGTCATATGATGGGCGGAATGGAAGAAATTCGATGATCAGCCGGCGCATCGATCTGAGGGAAGACGGCAGCTCCTACGTCGACTGCCATCTGTTCGAGCCTCAGTTCGCGACCGGAATCAAGCGGAAGCGCCCGGCGCTGATCATACTGCCGGGGGGCGCCTATCTGTACAAGTCCCACCGCGAAGGAGATCCCGTCGCGGCCCGGTTTGCCGGTATGGGCTACCATACCTTCGTGTTTCAGTACGCGACGTACTGGAAGGAAAAGTACGAGGATCCGTCCGAGGACATTCAGCTGGTGCCCGAAGCCCACTGGCCGGAGCAGCTGCTGGATCTGATGAAGCTTATCAGGCTGATCCGCGAACACGCAGACGAATGGTACGTCGAAGCGGACCAGATTTACCTGATGGGCTTTTCGGCGGGCGCTCATATTGCGGGAGCCGAGGCTGTCTACTGGAACGACCCGAAGTATCTGGAGCTTGCCGGGATCGAGGATCCGGAATCGGTGCGCCCCGATGGGGCCGTCCTGTGCTACCCGATGCTCGACGCGGAGCTCGTCCGCTGGCGGACGTCGATACCCGAAGATTTCAGGCTCCAGGCTCAGTATCTGATGTACGGCGTCTTCGGTACGCTGGAACCCGACGAGAGCCTGTATCAGGAGCTCGATCTGACACGTCACGTGACGAAGGATATCTGCCCGGTCTTTATCTGGCATACCTTCGAAGACCAGACGACGTCGGCATTAGCGTCGACCCGGTTTATCGAGAAGCTTATCGAAAATAAGGTCCGCTGCGAATTCCACATGTTCGAGACAGGCGGTCACGGCATGAGTCTGTGCGACGAGACGACTGCCCGCAGTGATGCGGAAATCCTTCCGGCGGATGCGATATGGCCGCAGATGGCCGATGTGTTTCTGAAGAACCGGCGGATGCTGCTCAATGAGACTGAAAAAGACAACTGATACAGCAGAACATAATATTGCTTCTCTCCTGATTCTTGCAGCCTGCCTGGCAGTCATCACATTCGCGATGGAAATATTTGTCTTTAATTCGACATATCAGTCCATTCCGGCGGATGAACGGGGAGTAAGGCAGATCGGCGGAAATCAGGTAACGTTAAATAATATATCTGAGAATAACGGCGTTTATACGCTTGACGGGACCGGCGCTTCGTTTACGATAACCATGGATCTGTCTAAGGTAAATGCGGTCGAGTTCACGATTGTCGATATGAAGGATCCCTTTCAGATTACGGTGAGCAAGCTCGTAAACGGAACGGAAGTATCGCTGGGAGCCAATCGGGTGGACAGTGT
>ERZ1032812.28-NODE-28-length-16642-cov-7.900947_pt1 | contig 16642 bp, 11 predicted proteins | sample MGYA00517094_ERZ1032812 | MGnify/ENA primary metagenome ERZ1032812 (study PRJEB33719, sample SAMN04262549) | wastewater metagenome | biome: sewage system; feature: street-access sewage; material: sewage | place: Peru: Lima | collected 2013-01-15 ... | reverse complement strand
CGGTCCGTTCGGGTCGGTTCCGTTTGTATGCGTTTATTATCTCAAAGAATCGCGTTTTATACAATAATTTCTTACTAATATCAAGAATTTTTTATTATACATTCGCAGGGTGGTCCTGTCGAAGAGCAGAACAGCCGGAGAACGGTAAAAAAAGAAGCCGGTCCATACCTGATGTGATGAACCGGCTTGTGACAGCTGTTAAGCCGTTAGTTTTTCGAATTGTGAATGACCGTTCCGGTCTTTCCGTTAATCCCGTCGCGCGCTTTTTCAAGCAGCGTGATCAGGCTCTGGCGTCCTTCGCCGGACTGGGCGAATTCGACAGCGGCTTCGACCTTCGGCAGCATCGAGCCGGGCGCAAACTGCCCTTCTTCGATATATACCTGAGCCTGTTCCGGCGTCAGCTCAGACAGGTTTTCCTGATTCGGCTTTCCGTAATTGACCGCGACGTTTTCGACGGCCGTCAGGATAATAAGCCAGTCGGCGTCGATTTCTCTCGCGAGCAGCGAGCTTCCGAAGTCCTTGTCGACGACAGCCGCGGCGCCCTTCAGGTGATTGCCCTGAGCGTAAACGGGAATTCCGCCGCCGCCGGCCGCGATAACGACCTGACCATCGTTGATCAGGCTGCGGACCGTTTCGATTTCGACAATTTCTACCGGCTTCGGTGAAGCGACGACTCTGCGGTATCCGCGTCCGGCGTCTTCCATGACGTCGTAGCCGCGGTCGCGGATCATTTCGTCGGCTTCTTCACGGGTCATGAAGCGGCCGATAGGCTTAGTCGGATTCTTGAAGGCTTCGTCATCGGGATCGACACGCATCTGCGTGATGATGCTCGATACCGGCTTGTTGATTCCTCTGTTCAGAAGTTCTTCGCGAAGCGCGTTCTGAAGGTCGTATCCGATGTAGCCCTGGCTCATCGCGACACAGACCGACAGCGGAGCGACCGGATTGTCCGGGTCCGCCTTGGCCAGTTCGCCCATCGCCAGGTTGATCATCCCGACCTGAGGGCCGTTGCCGTGGGAAATGACGACTTCGTGACCTTCTTCGATCAGATCTGCGATAGCTTTCGCCGTTTCTTTAACGGCGGCCATCTGCTCGGGAAGATTGTTCCCGAGCGCGTTGCCTCCGAGGGCGATAACGATTTTTTTGCCCATGCTTATTTGTCCGTGCCGAGGGGCTTGCCGAAGATTCTCTTCTTGCCGTTTTCGCCGAGAGCAGCGAGGACAGCTGAAGGATCTTCAACCTTGGCAAGGAAAATCATCGCAGCGATGATGTACGGCTTGTAGCTCGCTTCCTTGTACAGATCGTCGCGGTAACGGTCGAAGACTGATTCGTCGACTTCGCCTTCTTCGCAGGACAGGCCTGTGATGTCGGCAGGCAGGCAGTGCATGTACAGCGCTTTGCCGTCCTTCGTGAGCTTCATCATATCTTCCGTGCAGGCCCAGTCTTTGTGGTTCGCGTTCTGAGCGAGCAGTTCTTTTTCAAGACGGTTGATGCCTTCCTGGTCGCCGTTTCCGTACAGTTCAGTACGTTCTTCCATCGCGGCGAACGGAGCCCAGCTCTTCGGATAGACGATGTCCGCATCCTTGAAGGCTTCCGCCATGTCGTTGGTCTTTGTGAAGGATCCGCCGGAAGCCGCAGCGTTCTTCTTCGCTACTTCTTCGACGTCTTCCATTACGTCGTATCCTTCCGGATGAGCCAGGACTACGTCCATGCCGAGACGTGTCATCAGTCCGATAATACCCTGCGGAACGGACAGCGGCTTGCCGTATGACGGCGAGTACGCCCATGTCATCGCGATTTTCTTGCCCTTGAGGTTTTCGATGCCGCCGTAGTAGTTGATCAGATGAAGCGCGTCGGCCATTGTCTGAGTCGGGTGGTCGATGTCGCACTGCAGGTTAACCAGCGTCGGTCTCTGTTCGAGGATGCCGTCCTTGTTTCCCTGTTCGACAGCTTCCGTTACTTCGTGCATGTACGCGTTGCCCTTGCCGATGTACATGTCGTCGCGGATCCCGATAACGTCCGCCATGAAGGAAATCATGTTGGCTGTTTCTTTAACAGTTTCGCCGTGAGCGACCTGTGATTTTCCTTCGTCCAGATCCTGAACTTCCAGGCCCAGCAGGTTGCAGGCGGAAGCGAACGAGAAGCGTGTGCGTGTGGAGTTATCGCGGAAAAGCGAGATTCCGAGGCCGGAATCAAAGATCTTTGTCGAAATGTTGTTTTCGCGCAGGTGACGCAGCGTGTCCGCAACTGTGAAGACAGCTTCGAGTTCTTCCGGAGTATGTTCCCAGGTCAGGAAGAAGTCGTTGTTGAACATGTTCTTGAATTCGAGAGTGTCCAGTTCGGCGATGTAATCTTTAAGAGTTTTAGTCATTGTTTTTCCTTTGTTTGTTCTGTATTTCAGGTTCTGATTAAAAACGTCGGTGAGCTGTGCAGCTTATTTGGCTTCGTAGCTCTGCGGCAGCGCTGCGTAAACAGCCGCGCAGGTAACGAGGTCCTGCTTCCAGGTCTTTTCGTTCGGAGCGTGAGCCTGAGCTTCAGCTCCGGGACCGAATCCGATAACCGGGATTCCGTTGCGGCCCATGATGGATACGCCGTTTGTCGAGAATGTCCACTTGTCTGTGAGCGGCAGTCCCGCGCGTTTTTCCATCGTGACTTCAGCGCCGATACGGTCGTTGCCGTACAGGTTCTTGTAGGCGTCGTTCAGAGCTTCCGTTACCTTGTGATCTTCCGGAATGACCCATGTCGGGAAGTAGCATTCGATCGGGTATACGCAGCCTGTGTAGGACGGACGGTCGTACTGGTACATCGAAACCTTGACGTCGTCGCCGTACTTCTTGACGTTGGGCAGCTGTCTGATTTCTTCGAGGCAGCTTTCCCATGTTTCGCCTGCAGTCATGCGGCGGTCGAGAGAGATCGCGCAGGAATCAGCTACCGCGCAGCGGCTCGGGGATGTGAAGAAGATTTCCGACGGAGTGACGGTGCCGCGTCCGAGGAACTGAGCTTCCTTGTATTCCGGATTGTACTTTTCGTCGAGCATCTTGACCAGGCCTTTGACTTCCTTGTCGTCTGCCGCGTCGTTTTCGTTGAGTGAACGGATGTCCTGAAGAATGTCCGCCATCTTGTAAATCGCGTTGTCGCCGCGTTCCGGAGCGGAGCCGTGGCAGGAAACGCCCTTGACGTCTACGCGGATTTCCATACGTCCGCGCTGTCCGCGGTAGATGCCGCCGTCTGTCGGTTCTGTCGAAACGACGAATTCAGGCTTGACGCCGTCTTCCTTGATGATGTATTCCCAGCACAGACCGTCGCAGTCTTCTTCCTGGACAGTACCTGTTACGAGAACAGCGTATTCGTCGTCGAGCAGGCCCAGATCCTTCATGATCTTCGCGCCGTATACTGAAGAGACGATACCGCCGAGCTGGTCGGAGGTTCCGCGGCCGCCGATTTCTTCTTCGGTTTCATAGCCTTCGTAGGGATCGAATTCCCAGTTGTCACGGTTGCCGATACCGACTGTGTCGATGTGAGCGTCGAAGCCGATGAGCTTCCTGCCTGTTCCCATGTAGCCGAGGACGTTGCCCATCGGGTCGATTTCGACCTTGTCGAATCCGACTTTCTTCATTTCGTCCGCGATGGTCTGGATGTGCGCTTTTTCGTCGCAGCTTTCGCCCGGGTTCTTAACGATCGCCCGCAGGAATGCTGTCATGTCGTCTTTGTAGCCTTCAGCCGCTTTTTTGATTGCCTGGTAATCCATCTTGTCTCCTTGTATGAATTCGTAATGCCTGGTCCGTTATGCCATGTAAATGTGTTTGATTTTATAATAATGAAGCGTGTCGATTCAGGAATGAATCAGACGGGCTGTCCGTACGTCCCGGACGCCGTCCGACTATTCTGATTATGATGTGAGAGGTCTGTCTGAGCTGTTCTTAATCTTCGTATGACGGATACTTGCCGTTCCATACGATTGCGCGCCAGTTGTCAGGATCCGTGTCCCCTTCTGTCGAGAACATCAGAACCTTCGAGTCCGCGTCAAGCTTGATCGCTTCCTTCAGGTCCGAATAGGCTTCGTCCTTCATCAGCGTTGCGATCAGTCCCATCGCGACCGCTCCGGATTCACCGGATACGACCTGCGGGTCTCCCTTGACAGGAGCCGCGAGCATTCTCATGCCCTTCGCAGATACCCAGTCGGGGCAGCTGACGAACGCGGTGCTGTTCTTTCTGAGGATTTCCCAGGAAATCGTGTTCGGTTCGCCGCAGGCGAGTCCCGCCATGATGGTCTGCATGTCGCCGTCGACAAAACGGATCTTTCCGTCTTCGCCGGCAGCCGATTTGTACAGGCACGCAGCTTCCGAAGCTTCGACGATAACCGTCGTCGGGCAGTTGTCCGGATACAGGTTTGCGAAGAAGCCCTGAACGGCTCCCGCGAGGGATCCGACACCGGCCTGAACGAAGATGTGTGTCGGTCTGTCTACGCCGGCAGCCTTAAGCTGTTCGGCCGCTTCCATCGCCATCGTTCCGTAGCCCTGCATGATCCATGTCGGGATCTTTTCGTAGCCTTCCCAGGCTGTATCCTGAACCATGACGCCGTTCTTGTCCGCTTCCGCTTCCGCGTTGGCGATACGAACGCATTCGTCGTAGTTGACTTCTTCGATTGTCGCATCCGCGTTTTCCTTGCGGATATTTTCAAGACGGATCTGGCTGGAACCCTTCGGCATGTGAACGACCGAATGCTGTCCGAGCTTGTTCGCCGCCCATGCGACGCCGCGGCCGTGGTTGCCGTCTGTCGCCGTATAGAATGTTGTGGTTCCGAACTCATCCTTGAGCTTGTCGGATGTGAGGTAGCTGTAATCTACATCTGCAATATCCCGTCCGAGCTGTTCCGCAATATAACGGCCCATCGCGTAGGATCCGCCGAGTACCTTGAACGCGTTTAACCCGAAGCGGTAGGATTCGTCTTTAACGAAGAAATCCGTAAGTCCGAGGTATTCGCTCATGCCCTTAAGCTCTGCCAGAGGCGTTTCAGAATACTGAGGGAAGCTGCGGTGGAAGTCTCTCGCTTTCGCGACTTCATCTACCGACATCAGTTCCTGTTCTGTGCCTTCGCCCTTAGGCATTTCATTCATGACCCATTTGATCTTTTCCATTGTTCCTCCTGTACTCATATCAGCCTGCCGATTCCGTCTTCTGATCCAGATAGCTGTACAGCGCGTATTTCGAAATATCCAGAGAACTGCATATCTTCTCGCTGGACTTCGTAATAAGAAGTGCGCCGGCATCGTTTAAAAAATTGACTGCACGGACCTTGTCGCTCTTGGACATCAGCGCCACAGGCTTGCCGGTCATCCGGATCGCCTCTTCGATGAGATCCTCGAGAAGATCGTTCACATTGTTTGTGATCGTCTCGGTCTGTTCTTCCCCGTCGCTTCCGACGATGGATCTGACTGCGTCGAGCCCGATCATCATGGAAGTGATGTTGAAATTCACTGCGAAAATCGCGACAATTTTTTGTTTTGCGTTCCTGACGAATACCGTGGTAGACTTGAGTATCTTCCCGTCATCCGTCTTCGTCAGGTAGCCGATATGGTCTCTGAGCTCCTCAGGTTTCTTCAGAGCTTCCAGAACAACGTGCGAGGGTCCGTCGCCGACCCTGCGATTCGTTACGTGACCGTTTTCGATCGCTACAATCGAATGTTCCATGTCGTCCGATTCAAGATCGTGGACGACGACCTCGCAGTCGCTGCCGAACTCGCCGGCAATGGCTTTCGCAAGGTCCTTCAAAAATTCCAGCCTGTCTTTATCGTTCATGAGATCCAGCCTATCCTTTGAACAGCTCAAACAAATCGTCTGTATTTCAAACAATTCAAACAAATCGTTTGTGTTTCAAACAAATTGTTTGTCTGTATTCATCATAGCAGGATTACGGTATGATTACAAGAGAAATAAAAATAATTTTTTCTCAAAATTTCTGAATTCATCGGTTATTCATGGGTTAATAGAAAGAAATCTTTACAAATTACTTGTGTAAACGGAAGCAATGCTATAAAATCATTATAGATTAAGAATTTATTCTTATCATTCCAGTCCAGCCGACCGGAACACTGAGGTCGCCTGCCGGATCTATTTCCGGCCTTTTTATCCTTTATTCCTAATTATTCATCAAACTATCATTGTCAGGAGAAGAATATGATACTGATCGGTAACGGTCGTCTCGTCACACGGGACGCACAGAATCACTACTACGAAAACGGATGCGCCGCAGTCGAAGGCACGCAGATCGCAGATGTCGGAACGACAGAAGAAATGAAGGCGAAATACCCGGACGCGGAATTCGTCGACGCAAAGGGCGGCGTAATTATGCCGGGCCTGATCAACACGCATCATCACATCTATTCGACATTCGCACGCGGTCTGAGCATCGACGGCTACGATCCTCAGGGCTTCATGGATATCCTCGAAGGTCTGTGGTGGACGCTTGACGAAAACCTGAGCCTCGAAGACACGGCCCAGAGCGCTAGAGACACGTACATCGACTGCATCAAGAACGGCGTTACGACCGTATTCGACCATCATGCCAACTACATGGAAACGACAGGAAGCCTGGACAAAATCGCGGAAGCGGCTAAAGATCTCGGAATCCGTACGAGCCTGTGCTACGAAGTCTCCGACCGAAACGGCGAAGAACAGATGAAGGAAGCCGTCGCGGAAAACGTAAACTTCATTAAGAAGGCTCACGACGACGATACCGGCATGGTACACGGAATGTTCGGACTTCACGCGGCATTCACGCTGTCGGACGAAACTCTCGACTACTGCAACGAACAGAAGCCCGACTATGCAGGCTATCACGTTCACGTCGCGGAAGGCATGGCGGACGTCGAAGACTCCCTCGAAAAATACAACAAGCGCGTCGTCGAAAGACTCTACGACAAGGGCATCCTCGGACCCGACACCCTCGCGGTTCACTGCATCCATATCGACGATCACGAAATTGACCTGCTTAAGGACAGCGGCTGCTTCGTCGTACACAATCCCGAATCCAACATGGGCAACGCGGTAGGCTGCCCGCCGGTTCTCGATATCGTACACAAGGGCATCACGGCAGGTCTCGGCACCGACGGATATACCAGCGACATGTTCGAATCCTATAAGGTAGCCAATATCCTCCATAAGCACAACACCGGCGATCCGAACGCGGCATGGGGCGAAATCCCGCAGATGCTGTTCGAAAACAACCGCAAAATCGCGGAACACGCGTTCAACCGCAAGCTGGGCGTTATCGAACCCGGCGCGCAGGCGGACATCATCGTCAGCGACTACATCCCGACTACTCCGATGAACGAAGGCAACATCAACTCTCACGTTGTGTTCGGCATGAACGGACGCAGCATCGTCGACACCATGTGCGACGGCAGACTGCTGATGAAGGACCGCGAACTGATCGGCATCGACGAAGAAGCTGAAATGGCGAAATCCCGCGATCTGGCCCAGAAGATGGCGGACCGCATCAACCACAAAGAACCCGCGGCGGAATAATCCGCACGCTGCAATTTACGTATAACACCTATAGAAAACAGGAGAAACTATGAGCGAATATATGCGCGGACTTTCGTTTCCGGAACTCGCAGACTGGATTCTGACAGAATACAAGAACGACGGTTCCGTTTTCGGAATGAGAAACATCTATAAAAAAGACGGAGACGACACGCTGGCCATCTTCGATGAAAAAATCGAAACACCCTTCGGACCTGCCGCAGGGCCTCACAATCAGCTGGCGCAGAACATCGTCACCGCATACTTCGGAGGCGCACGCTTCTTCGAACTGAAAACCGTCCAGGTTATCGACGGCAAGGATCTTCCGGTCGCAAAGCCCTGCATCACTGCCGGCGACGAATGCTACAACTGCGAATGGTCCACGGAACTGACTGTTCCCGAAGCGTTCGAAGAATACGTCAAAGCCTGGTACATCCTGAAGCTGTTCTCGAAGGAATTCGGCCTCGGCGATCCCGACAGCTTTGTCTTCAACATGAGCGTCGGCTACGACTACGACGGCATCCGTACCGAAAAAATCGACAAATACCTGAACGAAATGCAGGACGCGTCCCAGACCGAGCTCTGGAAGAGCATGCGCGACTGGACGCTTGCGAACCTCGACAAGTTCGAAAACATCGACGAAGAATACGTCAATTCGATCTCTCCGAAGGTCTCGGAATCCGTCACGCTGTCAACGCTTCACGGATGTCCTCCGAAGGAAATCGAACGCATCGCAGCCTACCTCATCGGCGAAAAGGGGCTGAACACATATATCAAGTGCAACCCGACGATGCTGGGCTATGAAGACGCGAGAAAGATCCTCGACGACCTCGGCTACACCTACATGGACTTCGACGATTTCCACTTCACCCACGACCTCCAGTACGACGACGCTGTTCCGATGATCACCCGTCTGAAGAAACAGGCTGCGGAAGCGGACCTCGACTTCGGCGTCAAGCTCACGAACACGTTCCCGCAGAAGGTCACAGACGGGATCCTGCCGTCTGAAGACATGTACATGTCCGGCCGTTCGCTGTTCCCGTGCTCCGTAGAGCTGGCGAAGAGACTGTCCGACGCCTTTGACGGAGATCTGAAAATCTCGTATTCAGGCGGCGCGGATATCTTCAACATCGCGGATATCTTCAAGACCGGCATCTGGCCCATCACCCTCGCGACCACACTGCTCAAGCCGGGCGGATACGGCCGCATGAAGCAGATGGCGGAAGCCCTCGACGAAGTTCCGTTCAAGGATGTCGAAAAACTCGACGCGCAGGCTGTACGCGACCTCGCGGATTCTTCAAAGGTAAACCCGAACAACGTGCGCGGCAGCGTCAAAAAGACCCCGGCCCGCAAAAACGATAAAAAAGTACCGCTGGCCAGCTGCTTTATCTCTCCGTGCTCCGAAACCTGCCCCATCAGCCAGAATATTCCGGAATACCTGCGTCTTCTCGAAGAAGACAAGCCTCTCGAAGCGCTTAAGGTTATCACGGACCGCAATCCGCTGCCGTTCATCACAGGCACGATCTGCTCGCACCACTGCCAGACCGCCTGCACGCGCAACTTCTACGAAGGTCCTGTCGGCATCCGCAGCGCGAAGCTGGACGCGGCTGTCCGCGGCATGGACGACCTGCTTAAGGAAATCAAGCCCGCCGCTCCGAAGACCGACAAGAAGACCGCGATTATCGGCGCAGGTCCCGCAGGGATCTCCGCGGCAGCGTTCCTGAGCCGCAACGGCGTTCCCGTAACGGTATTCGACCGCAAGGAAGAACCCGGCGGAATCGTCAAGTACGTCATTCCGGATTTCCGTATCGAAGACAACACGATCTCCGGCGACCTGGAACTGCTTAAAGCCATCGGCGCTGACATGAAGATGGGCACGGAAGTAGAAAGCGTCGAAGACCTGAAGAATCAGGGCTACGACAGCGTGATTATCGCGACCGGCACATGGAAGCCGTCACCGTATCATCTGGACGGCGATCAGGCGGTCAACGTCCTCGAATTCCTCGAAGACTTCAACAATATGGAAGATAAGCCCTTTGAACTGGGTAAAAAAGTCGTCGTCATCGGCGGCGGCAACACTGCGATGGATGCGGCCCGTGCGGCTAAGAAGGTTCCGGGCGTCGAAGACGTCACGATCGCCTACAGACGTACGGTTCGCGAAATGCCCGCGGAAGAAGAAGAACTCCAGCTCGCCCTCGAAGACGGCGTGATCTTCAAGGATCTTCTCTCCCCTGAAGCCTTCGCAGAAGGCAGACTCACCTGCCGCGTGATGGAACTAGGCGAACCGGATGAATCCGGCAGAAGAAGACCGGTGGGCACCGACCGCACCGAAATCATCGACGCCGATACAGTCATCGCTTCCATCGGTTCGAAGGCTGACAACGAATGGCTCGAAAAGAACGGCGTCGAAGTCGACAAGCGCGGCCGCGTCGTCAAGAATCCGAAGACCCTCGAAGTCGGCGAAAATGTCTACATCGCAGGCGACGTCTCCCACGGAGCATCCGATGTCGTCAACGCGATCGCAGACGCAAGAACCGCTTCAGACGCGATCCTTGCGAAGCTGGGCATCGAACCGGCGGTTCTCGGAGAAGCAGACACCGGAGACGCGGACAGAGCGCTGTCCAGACACGGAATCCTGAAGCAGCACGAAAGCGGCGAAGCCGAAAGCGACCGCTGCCTCGAATGCTCGACGATCTGCGAATCCTGCGTCGACGTATGTCCGAACCGCGCGAATATCGCGATTAAGGTAAAGGGCGTCAAGATGCCTCAGATTATCCACGTGGACCGCATGTGCAACGAATGCGGCAACTGTGCGATTTTCTGCCCGTACGACAGCGCGCCGTACAAGGACAAGTTCACGATGTTCCATACGCAGGACGATGTGGACGAAAGCGAAAATAGCGGCTTCATGATCACGGGCGACGGCGCTGTAATCCGTCTTAACGGCGAAGTTTTCTCAGTAGGCGAAGATCTGAACGATTACCGTCTGCCGGAAGAACTGGCCGCGATTGTCAGAGCTGTCCGCGACGACTACGCGTATCTCCGCTAAAGCGGTTTAAGGGATGCTCCGGCATCCCTTTTTTGTTTCTCAGGTGGAATTTCCTGCAGAAACCTGTAAGATTAAGACATAAAGATCCGGCAGGAGCCGGACGGATGAGGTTAATATGAAACGACTGATCAAAGGAGGAACGGCCGTCACGCCGGAAGACGCGGTAGCGGCGGATGTTCTGATTGAAGACGGAAAGATCGCGGCAATCGGAGAAAATCTCGCTGCCGGCAGTCCGGATGCGGAAATCATCGACGCCGGCGGAAAGATCCTGTTCCCCGGCTTTATCGATCCCCACACTCATCTGGAGATGACTGTGGCCGCCGGACGGACGGCGGACGATTTCGCCACCGGAACGGCTGCGGCGCTGGCAGGCGGTACGACGACGGTGCTCGATTTCGCGGGACAGGACAAGGGAGTCACACTCACCCAGACTCTGAAGGACTGGCATCAAAAGGCGGACGGTAAATCCTCCTGCGACTACGGCTTCCATATCGGCCTTGCCGAATGGAACGACGAAACGAAGAAGGAGCTGCGGGAAATGCCTGACGAAGGCATCTCCTCAGTCAAGCTGTACATGGCCTACGACGCGCTGATGCTGGACGACGCGCAGATTTTCGAAACCCTGCGGCTTGCGGACGAGCTGGGAATGACTGTCTCCGCACACTGCGAAAACGGTCTGGTCATTGATGAACTCATTGAAAAGTACCGGAAAGAGGGCTGCCTGACGCCGAAGTATCATCCTCTCTCCCGCCCCGCGGCCATGGAAGCCGAAGCGGTAAACCGCTTCCTCGCGATTGCGGAGCAGACCGGAAGCACCGTGTATGTCGTCCACCTGTCGACTCAGCGCGGACTCAGGGCCTGCCTCGACGCGAAGGAACGCGGTCAGAAGCTGTATATCGAAACCTGCCCCCAGTACCTGTGTCTTGACGACAGCTGCTACGATCTGCCGGATTTCGAAAGCGCCAAGTACGTCTTCGCGCCGCCGGCGAGAAAGGTCCCCGACCAGAAGGCGATCCGCCAGGCGATTTTCGACGGCATCATCGACACGGCCGGGAGCGATCACTGCAGCTTCGATTTCGGTTCGATGAAGCAGAAGGGCCGCGACGACTTCTCGAAGATTCCCAACGGAATCCCAGGCGTCGAAACGCGTCCGCAGCTGATGTTCACCGAAACGTATGCGGGACTCGAAGGGGGACTTTCCTACGAAGATTTCTCGGATCTGATGAGCGCGAACGCTGCGAAGATTTACGGGATGTATCCTCAGAAGGGCGCCCTCGCACCGGGTTCCGACGCCGACATCGTGATCTGGGATCCGGACTGGACCGGGGAAATCACCCATGATGCGCTGCACATGAACGTCGACTACTCGCCCTATGAAGGCTATCCGGTCCGCGGCAGAGCGGACGAAGTGCTCCTCCACGGCGAAACCGCCTATAAGGACGGAGCATTCGTGAAGAAGAACGCCGGACACTACGTCAGGCGGCAGACGAAACAGGCTTAACCGGAACGGCAACAGGAATCAGATATAGTCTGCGGCAGACACAGAGCAGACCGGCAGGTGCGTCTGCAGGCAGGCGCACCGCAAAAAAGCGGAACCGGGGTTCATTCCCCGATTCCGCTTTTTTATTTGTCTTATTACGCATTACGCGCTTTTTCCTTCTTCAGCAGCAGCCAGATACTCCCGTACCTGAAACAGATCCTTCAGAACGGCTTCCGCTCTGGATGCGGCTTCACCGTCCGGACTAATCATATCCGGCACGAGAATCACCGGAATTCCCGCCGCTTCCGCCGCCTCCGCTCCTCTCGGCGTATCCTCAAGCACGAGACAGTTCTCAGGCGCGACTCCTAGCTCTCCGGCAGCCTTCAGAAAGATTTCGGGATCCGGCTTGGACTCGACGATGTCTTCCCCGCTGATAATCGTATTGAAATAGTCTTCGAGACCGGCAAGTCTCAGATTCCTGTCGATCTTGTCACGGTCGTTGGACGAGGCGATCGCCGTACCGATATGCTCCGACGCGAGAAAATCGAGGAGCTCCGAGAGCCCGGGCTTCACCGGGAGACCGTGCTTTCTGATATAATCGTCGAAGTATTTTCTCCGGACCCGCATGACCTTGTCCAGCGGGATGGGACGTTCGTAATATTCGTCCACCATGCGCTCGAGAGCGGTCATATTCGAGCCCTGCAGGGCCTGAGAGAGCTCTGTCGGGAACTCGCAGCCTATCTTGCCGAAGCCTTTGACGAAGCCCTCGTGGGAGATCTTTTCGGTATCGAACATGAGTCCGTCCATGTCGAAAATGACTGCCTCAGGCAGTCTTCCGCGCTTCATGGCCGGGTTCCTGTCAGGATTGTCTGCAGCTCCGCCGGCGTTTCCGGCGTCAGATCCGCGATCTCGCGTCCGGCCCCCGGCGCTCCCCATACAGCCAGCGCCGCATCCGCTCCCGCCGCTTTCGCGCATTCCATATCGTAAATGCTGTCGCCGACGTACAGGACATTTTCCGGTTTTGTTCCCGCCTTACGGGCGTAGCAGAGAATCGGGTCCGGGTACGGCTTGTGCCGTTCCGTCTCTTCCTGCGTTACCGCGATCTCGAAGTAGCCGGCGAGGGGCTGCATCGAAGGCGCCTCCCACACGCCGCGTCTGTCCCGGGACGTGACGATCCCGAGCCGGTAGCCTTCGTCTCTGAGAGAATCCAGCAGCCCGGTTATGCCGTCGATTACACGGATATCCGGTTCGTGGCGGTCCATCATTTCGAGCCATTCCCGGACAGTATCCGGAATTTCCTCCTCAGGAAAACCGAGTCTCCTGAGTCCCGAGACGCCCGGAATCCCGAGCACGACGCTCAGGTCCTCCGGCTTTCTTTCCATTCCCCGCTTTTCGAGCAGCTCCGAGAGCGAATTTATAATCACCGATTCCGTATCGATAAGCGTTCCGTCGACATCAAAAATGATGTCTGTATATTTCTTTTCCATTTTTCCGTTCCGATGTGCCTGTTCTGATGTGATATAGAAATTATAACAAAAAGACGGCAGCTTAAACTGCCGTCTCGCAAGATCTGTCTGTAATGGTCCGAATCAGTCCGCTTACTTTGCCGGCGCCGCTTTTGCGGGAGCCGCCTTCTTCGCGGGCTTTTTCTTTTCGTAGGGCGTATTCTTCAGCGGAAGCGAGGTCTGGAAATCGCCGTTGAACTGGTAGTAGGCGCCTGCGACTGCCGGAGCTGTCGGAATGGACGTGATTTCACCGATCCCGATGGCGCCGCCCGCAGGGACGCTCCCTTCCTTTTCGATGATGATCGCTTCGACGTCCGGTACCGCGTCCGCCTTGAGCAGACCCAGCGTACCGTATTTCGATTTCGGAATGCCGTTTTCGAGCTCGTACTTTTCAGTCAGCGCGTAGCCCATGCCCATGATGATCCCGCCTTCGATCTGGCCTTCGACAGAGATCGGATTGACCGCCTTGCCCACATCGTGAGCGCCGACGAGAAGCTTGACCTTTCCGTCGTCGTCGAGCACGCACAGCTGGGTCGCGTAGCCGTAGGCGACGTGAGAGACCGGATACGGCACGTCCGCGCCCATCGGGTCGGTCTTCGCCAGATACTCGCCGATATATTCCTTCCCGTTGAGCTCGTCTATCGAATGCTCTTCGAGATCTTTCTTCAGTTCCGCCGCCGCGCGTCTGGCCGCTTCGCCTGTGACAAGCGTCTGTCTGGAGCCTGATGTTACGCCGGAGTCCGGACCTGTGCTCGTGTTCGCGCGCATATAGTCGATCTTTTCCACCGGGATATCCGCGGTTTCCGAGACGACCTGAGTCAGTACCGTCCCCAGGCCCTGTCCGATGCAGGATGCGCCGGAGTGAATTTCAACGCGTCCGTTGCGGACGACGAGACGCGCACGTCCCCAGTCGGGAAGTCCGACGCCTACGCCCGCGTTCTTCATCGCGCAGGCAAGACCGACATGCTCGTTTTCGTCGTAATACGGCTTGACCGCTTCGAGAGTTTCCGCGAGACCTGTCGACGGGTCCGCGAGCTGTCCGTTGGGAAGCACCTGTCCCGGGCGGATCGCGTTGCGGTAGCGGATTTCCCACGGGGAAATTCCGACCTCCTCCGCAAGCTTGTTGATATTCATTTCAGACGCAAAGTTGGTCTGTGTTACGCCGAAGCCGCGGAAGGCGCCTGCCGGCGGATTGTTCGTGTAAATCGCCTTGCCGTCGATATCGATGGTCTGGAAGTTGTAGGGTCCTGCGGCGTGGGTGCACGCACGCTGGAGTACCGGTCCGCCGAGAGATGCGTAGGCGCCGGTATCCGAGATGACGACCGCCTTGAAGGCTGTCAGGATTCCGTTTTCATCGCAGGATGTCGTGACGTCCATGCTGAAAGGATGACGCTTCGGATGAATCATCAGGGATTCCGGTCTCGTCAGCTTGACCTTGACGGGCTTTTTCAGCAGCCACGCCATCAGCGCGGCGTGATGCTGGACCACAAGGTCTTCCTTGCCGCCGAAGCCGCCGCCTACAAGCCCGTTTTCCACGATAACCTGATCCGGCGGAAGATTGAGCAGGCTCATGACTTCATGCTGGGTCGCATAGGTTCCCTGGTCAGTCGAGTAAATATAGACGCCGACGTCACCGATGGGCATCGCCAGACAGGTTTCAGGTTCGAGGAACGCGTGTTCGGTCCACGGCGTTTCGTAGTGATACGTCACCTTGTGAGCGGAATCCGCGATGACCTTGTCCGCGTCTCCCCTGATCAGGTGCTCGTGCTGGAGCACATTGGTGCCCTTGCTGTTATGGACGAGAATTTCGTCCTTGATTCCTTCATGAGGTGAAAAGACGCCGGGCAGCTCTTCGAATTCGATCTTCACGAGCTTCTTCGCCTTTTCAAGCGCTTCTCTTGTTTCCGCCGCGACGAGAACGATCGCGTCGCCGATAAAATGGGTGATGCCGCCGACAGGAATCAGACAGTCCCAGTCCTGCATGATATGACCGATCTTGTTGTTGCCGGGCACATCCGCAGCTGTGAAGACACCGACGACTCCCGGAACGGCCTTCGCCTTTTCGGCGTCGATGCTCAGAACCTTCGCTCTCGGATACTTCGAGCGGACCGCGCCGCCGTACAGCATCCCCGGAACGTACATATCGTCCGGATACAGACCGGTTCCGAGAACCTTTTCCGAAGCATCAACACGCTTGATGCGGTCGCCGATATCGTGAACGCCGTGTTCCGGCAGATCCACCGAGCCGTTTCTGAACATTTCCGCAGACAGCATGATCCCGTCGATGATCTTCTTATAGCCGGTGCAGCGGCAGATATTCGTGCGGATCGCCGCCGCGCAGTCGAGACGCGTCGGATTCGGATTCTGGTCGATAAGCCCCTTTGCCGCGATAACCATGCCCGGGATGCAGAAGCCGCACTGAACCGCGCCGGTTCTCCCGAACGCGTTGGAATAAACTTCCTTTTCGCGGTCGGACAGACCTTCTACCGTAATAATTTCTTTTCCTTCAAGCTTTGAGATCATCGGAACGCAGGCGCGGGTTGCCTTGCCGTCGATCAGTACGGTACAGGTGCCGCAGGCGCCTTCGCTGCAGCCGTCCTTGACCGAGGTAAGCTGCAGATCATCGCGAAGATAACGCATCAGTCTCTTATCTTCCTGAACCTGGTGTTCCTGTCCGTTTACCTTTACTGTATACATATTTTCCCCTTGTGTTTCTATATCTTAAAATACGTTCCAAAATACGCAGACGGTACGCTTTTTTCTACCTCTATTGTATCGGGTTGGCGGACAATTATAAAGAGAATTTTTTACTATTACAAGGGTTTTGTAATAATTTCTTCCTGAAAATAAGAAAATATCACGTTTTTTGATCGACTGGTCTGCTGATCCGTGTTATTAAGCACCGAATCCGATTAAAAACAGACCGCTCTGCGAATCACATAAGAAAAAAGACGCTTCCCGGTCAGGAGGCGTCCCCGCTGCGGACAGTCTGTCCGTCCGCGTCTGTTTTCTGCTCTAATTTTGCCAGGATCTGATAGTCCTCCAGATAATATCCGTCGAGTATTCCGTCTTCATCCGCGGTTG
>ERZ1032812.27-NODE-27-length-16700-cov-6.510243_pt1 | contig 16700 bp, 12 predicted proteins | sample MGYA00517094_ERZ1032812 | MGnify/ENA primary metagenome ERZ1032812 (study PRJEB33719, sample SAMN04262549) | wastewater metagenome | biome: sewage system; feature: street-access sewage; material: sewage | place: Peru: Lima | collected 2013-01-15 ... | reverse complement strand
ATCCTGTCACAGTCATCCATCTGAAGAATCAGGTGTTCGACGGGTTCCTCTTCCAGATGCCCCGCTTCTCTGAGCGCTTCCATGAAGGTTTCGAAGGGCGGTTCGTCAGCTCCGTCGGTAAAATCCAGGCGCACGACGATCTGATCCGGCGAATAGTCCGTTTCCAGTTCGATCTCGCCCAGAGCCGTATCATACGTCTCGCGGATCGTTCCGCTCGTTCCTGCGCCGATATTTTCCATAATCTCCGGAGAATGACGTTCATCATAATCGCTGACCGCCTCCTCGACTTCCCGTGCAAATTCGTTATCCTCGGCCATGCACATAATCAGACGCGCAGAGCATTTGAGGTTTTTATCCATATCGTTGAAATCAGGCATGATTCCCTCTATTCTTTCGTTTTCAGGCAGCCCTGAGCAGCAGCCGTTGTCTGCTTTTATTCTATCAGTTTTCACTGCGTCAGATATCCGTTCCTGCGATCTTTAACTGAAACAGGCAGAACATATTATGCAGGAGCCTTTAAATCCGCCCAGAAAAAAAGAACAGACCATCTTTCTTTCGGATGATCCGTTCATTTTTATGTACCTGAAACGCTTCAGCCTGCGGTAAAGCCGGGAAAATCCTTTCCCGCTCCCTGTTCGAACTGATACTTGACGATTCCGAGATCCATCTTCGAATAAAAACCGCCTGTCGAAACGATCCGGACTCTGCCGTCGTCAGTCAGACTGACTTTAAAATGCTGCTGATTCACAGCGGTCGGCGCAAGCATCGCAGCCTTCATCCCCTCCAGAAACCATTCCGGTCTCGGCTGGGCCGCATCAGTCAGATCGTCGATCTTCCGGCTTTTGTGTCTGATGCCCTGGGTGCTTCCGTAGCCGAGGGCGAGAACGCAGTAAAGCTTCTCATTTTTCGGGATCCGGAGCTTCAGCTTTCTTCTCGAATAGCTCAAGCCTACCCAGCAGGTATTTAACCCCAGCTGCTGGGCCTTCAGAACGAGACGTTCGCCGAGAAAGCCTACCTTCTCCTCGCAGTTCGGGCTTTTCGGAGCGATCAGTCCGACATAATTGCTAACGCCCTGAAATTTCCCGTATCTGGGCAGAAATCCGGAAAATGCACCCGGTTCGTCCAGAATCAGCTGAAAGTCCACCCCTGTTGTCCGGTTTATCTGATCGATCTCGGCCTTAAGCAGTCCCAGGACCTCTCCGTCAATCTTCTTATCCGTATATTGTCGGACCGAATGCCGCGCTTCCATGATCTGCATGACATTATCCATAAAATTCTCCTTCTCTGCCTGCCGTCAAACGCCGGAGCGTGAACGGTCTCTAAGCAGAGAATAGCACCGGAAATAACAGAAAACTTTAAACCGCGGGAATCAGGATTAAAAACTACAGAACCATGTCCAGCTGCTTCTCGGCCTGTCCGTATTTTCTGACCTTCGGATGACTGATCAGACGTCCGCGAACGACGACCATATCGATATTTCTGAGCGCTCTCAGATCATACAGCGGATTCTGCTCTGTTACGATCATATCTGCGCTTTTCCCGGCCTCGAGCGTTCCCGTTACGTCTCCGATCCCCGCCAGCTCCGCGTTTTTCTGCGTAGCGGTATGGAGGGCAAACTGATTGGTCACGCCGCAGAATTTGTGGAAATAATACAGCTCGCGCCACATATCGTAATGGGTAACATACGGAACCCCCGTATCTGTACCGAGCCCCACCGATATTCCCTGTTCAAGACACGCTTTCGCGCAGGCGATAATTCCGGTGAAGACAACCGTCCCGTTATACTGTTCGAGCTCCGTCACATGGCTGATCTGCGGATCAAACAGCGAATACGGCATGGCAGGCGAGAGTGTCGTGACGAGAATCGCGTCGTTCTTTTTAAACAGCTCGATAATCTCCGCATCCGGCACGGCGCCGTGTTCGATGGAATCGACGCCGTTCTTCAGGGCCGCCTTGATTCCTTCGGGACTTTCGACATGGGCCGCAACCTTCATGCCCAGACGATGGGCTTCGTCGCAGGCGGCTCTGATCATTTCCGGCGGCATCTTCAGTTCACCGGGTTCTCCTCTGACTGTCGCATCCATCACGCCCCCGGTGATCATCAGTTTGATCAGATCGGGTTTCTGTGCTGCGATCTTTCTGACATATCCGACGGCCTCTTCCGGCGTATGGGCGATATACCCCAGCGATCCCGCCATATGGCCTCCCGGTACCGAAACAGCCTGGTTGCAGGCGATGATCCGGGGACCGACAGTATTTCCGGCTGCAATCCGGTCCCTGAGCATCGAGTCGGTGTCTTCGATCCCGCCTACCGTGCGAATCGTCGTGACGCCGCTCATCAGTTCGGTTTTCGCAGTTTCTTCACATATCCTGTGAATGATTCCCTCCAGCACCGGATTGGACGTCATCAGCTTTACCAGCTTCACATTGTCCGGCTGCTTCTTCTTCGGCTTCCCTGTGGCAGGGAGATGGACGTGCAGGTTGATCAGACCCGGCATCAGGTATTTTCCGTCAAGATCGACGATCCGGTAACCGCTCAGATCGACGTTATCCCTGAATTCGATGTCTTCGATCGTATCGTCGTCGGTCAGGACGACGAGATCTTCCTGAGGTGTCATATCGGCGGTCCCGTCCAGCAGGATCCCGTTTATATATGCCGTTTTCATTTTAATTCCTCCGTATAGACATATCATACCAGCACTTCTTTAAATTGACACTGCGAATTATTTGCGACACATAGATGAACTTTCGATTAACAGCCTGTCTGCGACTTCTGATTTCATTCAAAAAAAAACGGACCTTCGCCCGTTTCTTTTTCTGCATTTAAACTGCAGTATGTTTATTTCTGTTTCAGTTCGTCCATTGCCTGGTTCACCAGCGCGTCCGCACGGTTGTTCCATTTGTCATTCGCATGACCCTTGACCTTGACGAAGGTGACATCATGCTCCGCCAGCAGGCGGTCCATCTCCTGCCAGAGCTCCTTGTTCTTGAGCTCTCCGGCTTTTCCTCTGGTCCAGCCCTTCGCTTTCCAGCCTTTGAGCCAGCCCTTCTCCACCGCGTTTACGACATAGGCGGAGTCGGAATGAACTTTTACGATACAGGGCTCCTTGAGCATCTTAAGACCCGTCAGAACCGCGAGGATCTCCATCTTGTTGTTCGTCGTGTTCCGAAAGCCCTCGTTGTATTCTTTGACCGCTCCGGTTTTCGGAAACATCAGAATTCCGCCGATGGCCCCGATATTGTTCGTATCCTGATTGCCGCGGCAGCCGCCGTCGGTGTACAGGATAATTTCCTTCTTCTCTGCCATCGTCAGCTACTTGACGACGATATTGAAGATACGACCCGGACGGTAGATCGTCTTGACGATTTTTTTACCTTCGGTGCAGCGCTGGATTTTTTCGTCCGCAAGGGCGATGGCGGAAGCTTCCCCTTCGTCGGCATCCTTCGGCAGCGTGATCGTCGAACGGACCTTGCCGTTGACCTGAACGGCCATTTCGACAACGTCTTCGACTGTCTTGGCTTCGTCGTATTCCGGCCAGCTGCTTTCGCCGCACAGCCCTTCGAAGCCGGCTTCCTGCCAGAGCTCTTCGCAGATATGGGGAGCCACCGGGCTCAGAAGCTTCAGATAATCTCTGAATTCCGCGCGGGTCACGCTCTTTTCCTTATAGAATTCGTTAAGCATCGTCATCATCTGAGCGATGGCCGTATTGAACTTCATTTCCTCGTAGTCCGAGCTGACCTTCTTGATCGTCTTATGCATTTCGGATTCAAGCGCTTTGGAATAGCCGTCTTCGTCGGTGAGCATATCCGTCATACGATACACACGGTCCAGGAATCGGCGTGCGCCCTTGACCCCGTTTTCGGACCACGGCGCCGGCTTCTCGTAATCGCCGATAAACATGACGTAGGTTCTTAGCGTATCCGCCCCGTACTGATCGATGATATCGTCAGGATTGACGACGTTGCCCTTCGACTTTGACATCTTATCCCCGTCTTCGCCGAGGATAAGCCCCTGGGCCGTACGCTTCATGTACGGTTCCTTCGTCGGAACGACGCCCTGATCGTACAGGAAACGGTGCCAGAATCTAGAGTACAGCAGATGGCGCGTAACATGTTCCATACCGCCGTTGTACCAGTCAACAGGCAGCCAGTATTTGAGCTTTTCGTCAGATGCGATCGCATCCTTGTTGTGGGCGTCGAAATAACGCAGATAGTACCAGGAGGAGCCTGCCCACTGAGGCATCGTATCCGTTTCGCGGCGGGCCGGTCTTCCGCAGACCGGGCAGACCGTTTCGGTGAATTCCGGGATATTAGCCAGAGGAGATTCTCCCGTATCCGTCGGTTCGTAGCTCTGAACCTTCGGCAGCAGAACCGGAAGATCTTCTTCCGGAACCGGGACGATTCCGCAGTGATCGCAGTAGATGATCGGGAAGGGTTCTCCCCAGTAGCGCTGACGGTTGAAAGCCCAGTCCTTCATCTTGTAGTTGACGGTCTTCTTGCCGAGACTCTTTTCTCCGAGCCATTCAATCATCGCCGGAATTGCTTCTTTGACCTGCATTCCGTTCATGAATCCGGAATTGACCATTTCGCCTGCGGACGTGTCCGTATAGGCTTCCTGTTCGATATCTCCGCCCTTGATGACTTCGACGATGGGGCAGCCGAATTTCTTTGCGAAATCGTAGTCCCGGGTATCGTGAGCCGGAACGGCCATGATCGCGCCGGTTCCGTAGCCCATCATGACATAGTCCGCGATAAAGATCGGGATTTCCTGTCCGGTTGCGGGATTCACGGCGCTGATGCCTTCGAGGCGTACGCCGGTCTTGTCCTTAGCCAGCTGAACGCGTTCGAATTCGGTCTTTTTCTGCGCGTCTTCCTGATACTGCCTGACAGCAGCCATATTCGTGATCCGGTCCTTGTTTTCGTCGAGCAGCGGATGTTCGGGGGCGATAACCATAAAGGTCGCGCCGAAGAGCGTATCCGGACGCGTCGTGAAGACGGTCAGCTTCTGATCGGAATCCGAAATCTGAAAGTCGACCTCCGCCCCGATGGACTTGCCGATCCAGTTTTCCTGTTCGAGGCGGATCCTCGGCAGATAGTTGACTTCGTCCAGACCCTGAAGCAGTTTTTCCGCGTATTCGCGGATCTTCAGGAACCAGACGTCCTTTTCGAGCTGAATGACGTCGGAGCCGCAGCGGTCGCATTTGCCTTCCCGGAAGTCTTCGTTGGCGAGAACAACCTTGCAGCCCGTGCAGAAGTTGACGTAGGTCCGGTCTCTGTAGGCCAGACCCGCCTTGTAAAGCTGCAGGAAGATCCACTGTGTCCACTTATAATAGTCGGGATCCGTCGTATCGATTTCGCAGTCCCAGTCGAAGGAATAGCCGATGCGCTTGAGCTGATGGGTAAAGGTCCTGATGTTCTGATCGGTAACGGTTCTCGGATGTTTTCCCGTCTGGATCGCGTAGTTTTCAGTCGGCAGTCCGAAGGCGTCCCAGCCGATCGGGAACAGAACGTTGTAGCCTTCCATTCTGCGCTTTCTCGAAATGACTTCCAGCGAGGTGTATGCGCGGACATGTCCGACATGCAGACCCACTCCCGACGGGTACGGAAATTCGACGAGTCCGTAAAACTTTTCTTTTCCGCACGAAGGATCTTCGATACGGAACGTATCGTTGTCCTCCCAGTATTTCTGCCATTTTTCTTCGATCCGCTGAGGATCGTATCTGTGTTCTCTGTTCGTTTTCAAAAGAGCTCCAATCTTGCCGTTCTATTTCTCCGGACTCTCCGGGTATTGTTTTAAACAGTAACTTTAATTTTATAGTTCAGCTTCCGGACTGTCAATAATCCGGCTTAGTCTTGCGTCTTTTATGGTAAACTGTACCGAATGTGTAATTAACGAATTAAATGAAATGAGAGGGATCATGTACCCGAATTTAACGATCAATCTTGAAAAAATACAGGATAATACGGAAAAGGTTACAGGAATCTGCCGCGAGCACGGAATCTACGTGACGGCGGTGACGAAATGCGCCGGCGGAAATCCCGACGTCGCCCGGGCCTTTCTTGCCGGCGGTGCGAAATCACTGGGGGATTCGAGAATCAGAAACCTTCAGGATCTCGACGATATCGGCGGTGAAAAATGGCTTATCAGAATCCCGATGATTTCCGAGGCCGAAGATACCGTCCGCTATGCGGATCTGTCGCTGAACTCCGAATACGAGGTTCTCAAAGAGCTCAACCGCGAAGCTCTGAAGCAGAAAAAACGCCACGATGTGATCCTGATGGCCGACCACGGCGACCTGCGTGAAGGCTGGTTTGATGAAGAGGGCTTTTATCGGGATCTGAAGAAAATCTCCGGACTCGACGCGCTTCGTGTCCGTGGTGTCGGTACGAACTCAAACTGTGCGGGTGCGATCATTCCGGAACCGTCGAGCTTTGACAAGCTCGAACGGATGTACATCAGAACCCGCGAGATCTTCGGTGATGACTGCAGCATCTTTTCAGGAGGCAACTCCGGCGCCTATTATATGGTGGAAAACGGAACGATTCCGAAATTCGTCAATAATCTGCGTTTCGGTGAACTGCTGCTGTTCGGAAACGAAACGTCTTACGGTAAAAAATATCCGTTTCTGCACAGCGACGTTTTCCGCCTCGACGCGGAAATTGTCGAGCTTAAGGAAAAGCCTTCCCTGCCCATCGGGAAGCACGGAAAAGACGCCTTCGGCAAGGAACCGGTCTTCGAGGACAGGGGTATCCGGCGCCGGGCGATCTGCGCGCTGGGAAAACAGGACATCACGCCGGAGGATATTGTCCCCCTTGAACCGGGAGCCAGAATCGTAACCGCCAGCTCCGATCATCTGATCGTCGATGTATCCGACTGTCAGAGACCGCTCAAAGTCGGCGATATTATGGGGTTCCGATGCAACTACGTCAGTGCGCTTCGCGCAAGCACCAGTGATTACGTCAACAAAACGACAGTCTGACCGGGTCGGACTGTCGGATACAATTCAGCAGACAGACGGAGGCTTTGTTGAAAACCGTCAGAAGAATTCTTATGACACTATTTATACTGCTCCTGATTGTCGGAGGACTGTATGTCTACGCCCGGATCATCGAACCGGGAGAGCTCAATACAGATTCGACGAATGTCATCGTGCCTGAGGACGTTTCGGAAGGGACTGTCGTCTTCTTCTCGGATACGCATTTCGGCAGATATTATAACGAAGACAGACTGGACCGGATCGTCACTCAGATTAACGGGCAGAATCCCGACATTGTGATTTTCGGCGGCGATCTGATCGACAATTATAAACGCGACAGATCGTATCTCGATACGCAGGCGCTCATAGAGGGACTTTCAAAAATCGACGCCAGATACGGAAAATTCGCCGTATACGGCAATCATGACTACGGCGGCGGCGCGGAGCAGATCTACACGCAGATCATGGAAGAGTCCGGCTTTACGATTCTTAAAAACGATACCGTCCAGATCACTGAAATGAACCTGCAGATCACCGGCTACGACGATCTGCTGTTCGGAACGACGCCTTCAGGAGACTACGATCTGTCAGGCGGCCGCTTTTCACTGATCGTCTCGCATGAGCCGGATACCGCGGACGATATCTCGATTCCGGAGGATGCGGTCATGGTATCGGGGCATTCCCACGGCGGTCAGATTACTATCCCCTTTCTGACAGAGTTTTATCTGCCTGACGGCGCGACGAAATATCTGCGGGGGTGGTATGACAATCTCGGAAAAAATTCGAACATTTCGCTGCTCGTCTCCCGTGGAATCGGGGTCACAGGGCTTCCGTTCCGCTTTCTCTCTTCTCCCGAAATTAACGTCATACACCTCGTACACACATAAAAACATAACGAAATCCGCAGAATTCCGGACAAAAAATGGACGCCCATAACGAGGCGTCCATTTTTATTCCGGATAGTTCAACGGCACACAGCCGATATTAGATGAGTGTGTCAGCGTCTGACTGGCTTAAGTAGATGTGTAAGATCCGCATTACGGATCGTCTGCGAACGTGTCGCCGGCTGCGGCGGCCGTTTCTGTCCGGACGACATTATGCTCTGAGCGCCTCCGCTTCTTCCGGCTGGTAAACGACGATCTTTTCGCGGTCTCCCTGCCATGCTTTCCTGTAGATTTCGATAACCTGTTCCTTCGTCGCCTTTCGCGGATTCGTCAGCTGGCAGACATCCTTCATCGCGTTGTCCGCCATGATAGCGAAATCTTCTTCCCTGACGCCGAGTTCGCGCAGATCCGCCGGAATTCCGACAAGTCTGCTCAGCTTCTTGATCGCGCCGATCGCTGCTTCCGCAGCCTGGCAGTCGGAAAGACCGTCGACCTGCACGCCCATCGCAACAGCGATATCACGGAAACGATTGATATTTCCGATCATATTGAACTGTTCGACATAGGGCAGCAGGATCGCGTTGCAGACACCGTGAGGCAGGTTGTAGTAGCCGCCCAGCTGATGGGCCATCGCATGGACGTAACCGAGCGACGCGTTGTTGAAGGCGATCCCTGCGAGGTACTGAGCATAGGCCATTCTGTCGCGGGCTTTCATGTAGTCGCCGTTTGCGACCGCTTTCGGCAGGTAGTGGGTGATCATCTTGATCGCCATGATTGCAGATGCGTCGGTGAGCGGATTCGATTCGGTCGAAACGTAGGCTTCGATCGCATGGGTCAGCGCGTCCATACCGGTGGAGGCGGTCAGTGACGGAGGCATGCCCTTCATCAGTTCCGGGTCGTTGATCGCGATCTGCGGTGTGACTCTCCAGTCGATGATCGCCATCTTGACCTTGCGGGATGTGTCCGTGATGATGCAGAAACGCGTGATTTCGGAAGCTGTTCCGGCTGTCGTGTTGACGGAAACCAGCGGTACCATCGGCTTCGTCGACTTGTCGACGCCTTCGTAGTCGTGGATCTTTCCGCCGTTTGCGGCAACCATGCCGATCCCCTTCGCACAGTCGTGGGACGAGCCGCCGCCCAGCGACATGATGGAATCGCATCCGTTTGCCGTGAAGAATTCCACGCCTGCGGCCACGTTTTTATCCGTCGGATTCGGTTCCGCTCCGGCGAAGATGCAGGCGTCGATTCCCGCGTCGTTGAGAATCTGCTTCAGACGATCCGCCATTCCGATCTTTCCGAGGAATGCGTCCGTGACGATCATGGTTTTCATGCCGCCGAGACTCTTCATCATCGTGCCGGCTTCATTTACCGCGCCTTCTCCGAAGACGTTGCGGGTTGGAAGGAAATAATAGGTGCTCATAATGATTTCTCCTGAATGTTCGAGTTCATACTTTAATTACAGTGCTGCTTGATTACTGCTGATGTATATCCAATATCCGATTTTGTTTACAGAATTTTCATCGATTACATGAACTGCAGACTCCATCGTTTCAGGCGAAACCAGATTTGCGAATGATCAATCCATCCCTGCTCCTTTCTTTCGGCCTACCGGATCTGCCGCAATAAAAAAACACGGCGTTTCAGATCCGGCCACTGCCGGTCTTAAACACCATGTTTCCAGAATGACGTTTCCGTCAGTACGGATGGGTTTTATTCCCTCTGACATCATTATAAAACCATCCGATTCGCAGTGTCAATAATTTCTTACTAATGATAATTTATTATCATTTTGTCCGTTTTGTTGCCCCGGTATCCTGTTTATCCCCGTTTTTCTGCCAGAGCCTTCTTCAGATAGGGTCCCGTCGGAGAATTCTTCGTCTCAGCGATTTGCTCAGGCGTCCCCGTCCCGATTACCTGTCCGCCTGCGTCTCCGCCTTCCGGGCCCATTTCGATAAGCCAGTCCGCGGACTTTATCAGGTCGATATTGTGTTCGATGACGACGACGGTGCTGCCCTGATCGACGAGACGCTGCAGAACCTGGATCAGACGGTTCACATCGTCCATATGCAGTCCTGTCGTCGGTTCGTCGAGGATATACATAGTCCGGCCCGTGTTGATCTTGCACAGCTCCGAGGCGAGCTTGACGCGCTGCGCTTCCCCGCCGGAGAGCTGCGTCGACGGCTGTCCGAGCCTGACGTAGCCGAGGCCGACATCCAGAAGCGTCTGCAGGATCTTTTCGATACGCGGCAGATTCTTAAAGAATTCGTGCGCCTCCTCGATGGTCATATCCAGGACCTCCGAGATGCTTTTCCCTTTATACTTGACTTCGAGTGTCTCGCGGTTATACCGTGCGCCGCCGCAGACCTCGCAGGGGACTTCGACATCCGGCAGGAAGTTCATCTCGATGGTTTTGATCCCGTCTCCCTTGCAGGCCTCGCAGCGGCCGCCCTTGACGTTGAACGAGAAGCGGCCCTTGTTATAGCCCCTGGCCTTGGCTTCGGGAGTCGCCGCGAACAGGTCGCGGATAATATCGAAGACCTTGGTATAGGTCGCGGGATTCGAGCGCGGTGTCCGTCCGATGGGGCTCTGATCGATTGCGATTACCTTGTCGATATGCTCGATGCCTTCCATCGCCTTGTGCTCGCCCGGTTCGTAGCTGGTGCCGTGATACAGCTTCTGTGCGAGACCCTTGAACAGAATCTCGTTGACGAGGGAGGATTTTCCCGAGCCGGATACGCCGATTACCGAGATAAATTCTCCAAGAGGAAATTCCGCCGTGATATTCTTCAGATTGTTGGTCTTCGCGCCCTTAATGACGATCTTGTCGCCGTTTCCGCTCCGCCGCTCCTCTGGTACCGGAATGAATTTCTTCCCCGCGAGGTACTGTCCCGTCAGCGACTCCGGACAGGCTTTGATCTCTTCAAGGGAGCCCGCCGCGACGATCTCGCCGCCGTGTTCACCGGCTCCGGGACCGACATCGACGAGATAGTCGGCCGCTTCGAGCGTCTCTTCGTCGTGCTCGACGATGATCAGCGTATTGCCCAGCTGTGTCAGGTCTCTGAGGGTGTTCAGAAGCTTCGCGTTGTCCCTCTGATGCAGACCGATAGACGGTTCGTCGAGAACGTACAGGACCCCCATCAGCTTTGACGACAGCTGCGAGGACAGCTTGATGCGCTGGGATTCTCCGCCTGAGAGCGTCGCCGCGCTTCTCGAAAGCGTCAGATAGTCGAGACCGACATCCGACAGGAACTTGAGCCGGACCTTGATCTCCTGAAGCAGCATGTCCGCGATATGAGCCTGAGTCGGAGTCAGCCGCAGTTCGTCGAAGAAATCGCCGAGGGCTGTGACTGACATGTCCGTAAGCTCGATAATATTGCGTCCGCCCACCGTGACGGCCAGCGCATTCGGGTTCAGACGCTTTCCGCCGCAGGTCGGACAGACGGAATCCTTCATGTACTTTTCGATCCGGTCGCGGATATTCGGGTAATCCGTCGAGTGATAGCGGCGGTTCATCCTGTTTACCGAGCCCTCCCAGATCCCGTCCCGGCCGGCGTCATAATCCGTCCCGAACAGGATATCGTCGACGAGTCCCTCGGGCGCGTTTTTCAGCGGCTCGTACACCGAGAAATTGTAATGATGAGCGATATCGTGAACCGCATCGTCAAAATAGCCGTAATCGTAGCGGTTGCTGGCGAATTTAATCCCGCCCTCGTCGATGGACATCTCCGGATCCGGATAGACGAGACGCGGGTCCACGCTTTTGTGAAAACCGAGACCGTTGCAGTCCGGACACATCCCGAAGGGATTGTTGAACGAGAACGAGCGCGGCTCCAGCACCGGCATGTTGATATTGCAGTCCGGACACGAGAGATTTTCGGAGAACAGCTCCGTTTCCCCGCCGATGATATCGCATTCCACAAGTCCGTCCGCAAGACGAAGCGCGGCTTCGACGGAGTCCGTCAGACGCTTGCGGATGCCGTCCTTAATTTTCAGACGGTCGATGACCACCGATATCGTATGCTTGAACGTCTTTTTAAGCCTGATGTTCTCCGACAGATCGTACAGCTGTCCGTCGACGATGACACGGGCGTAGCCGTCCTTTCGCAGCCGTTCGAACAGCCGCTTGAATTCCCCTTTTTCCGAGCGGACAATCGGCGCGAGGATCTGGAACTTTGTCCCTTCCGGATGCGCGAGGATCTTGTCGATAATCTGGTCAATGCTCTGGCTCGTGATCTCCCGTCCGCAGTTCGGGCAGTGCGGGATCCCGATTCTCGCGTACAGCAGACGGAAATAGTCGTAGATCTCCGTAACCGTACCCACTGTCGAACGGGGATTCTTGTTTGTCGTCTTCTGTTCGATTGAGATCGCAGGAGAAAGTCCTTCGATGCTCTCGACCTTCGGCTTCTGGGTATTTCCGAGAAACTGTCTGGCATAGCTCGACAGTGACTCCATGTAGCGTCTCTGTCCTTCCGCGTAAATCGTATCGAACGCGAGAGTCGTCTTGCCGCTCCCCGACACTCCGGAGAAGACGACCATCTTGTCTCTCGGGATTGTCAGATCGACGTTTTTTAAATTGTGCTCCTGCGCCCCCTTAACCTGGATTGTATCCATCGTACCTTCTTTCTGATACTGTTTATTTCATGTTATGCGCTGCTGTCAGCTCCGCCGCTTATTCGGGCGGACACCGTGCTTCTTTGTGCCTTCTCCGCGTTTTTTCTTCTTCGGACGCACGCGTTTCGTGTCGTCTTCGTCGAACAGCGCGTTCTCTTTCGTTTCCGCGCGCCGCGTTCCGGCGATTTCCTTATCCTTCTTGATGTTCATCACATCTTTTTTCGTATCTTCCTGACGCATCGTCTCGAGAACCTTGATCTGATCGCGCAGACGGGCCGCTTCTTCAAACGCCATCTGTTCGGCGGCTTTGTTCATCTGCTGAGTCAGCGCCTCGATCTGTTCTTCAATGTTTTCAGGTTCAGCCGTTTCAGCGATGTATTCCGCTTCTTCTTCCGCGGCCGTCGTCGCCTGTATGATACCCCGGATATCTTTTTTGACAGACATCGGGATAATATTGTGTTCTTCGTTGTACTGCTGCTGGATTTCGCGTCTGCGGTTCGTTTCTGAAATCGCCGCGTTCATCGACTTCGTGATCTTGTCGGCGTACATGATGACCTTGCCGTCGACGTTTCTCGCGGCGCGGCCGACGGTCTGAATCAGCGAGGTTTCGCTTCTCAGATAGCCTTCCTTGTCCGCGTCGAGGATCGCGACGAGGCCGACCTCAGGCAGGTCGAGACCTTCTCTGAGCAGGTTGATGCCCACCAGAATATCGAAATTACCGAGCCGCAGGTCCCGCAGGATCTTCATACGCTCGATGGTGTCGATATCCGAATGCAGGTAGTTGACGCGAAGTCCGTGTTCCTTCAGATAGCGGGTCAGATCCTCCGCCATCTTCTTCGTCAGCGTCGTGACCAGCACGCGGTTGCCGCCGGCGATCGTATCGCGGATCTCCCCTTCGAGATCGTCGATCTGCCCCTTGATCGGACGGACCGAGATCTCCGGATCGATGAGCCCCGTAGGCCTGATGATCTGTTCGACCGTATTCTGGCTGTGCTCCTTCTCGAAGGGACCCGGCGTCGCCGAGGTAAAGACGATCTGGTTGATCTTGCCTTCAAACTCCTCGAATGACAGCGGTCTGTTGTCGTAGGCAGACGGCAGACGGAAGCCGTAATCGACGAGATTCTTTTTTCTCGAACGGTCGCCGCCGCCCATACCGCCGATCTGGGGGATCGATACGTGGGATTCGTCGGCGATCATCAGGAAATCCTTCGGAAAGTAGTCGATCAGCGTATACGGAGGCGAACCCGGCGCACTCTGGTTGATATAGCGCGTATAGTTTTCGATTCCGTTGCAGTACCCCATCTCCCGCAGCATCTCGATATCGTAGTTTGTCCGCTGGACGATCCGCTGGGCTTCGACGAGCTGATTGTTCGCCATGAACTTCTCGTAGACCTGTCCCAGCTCCTTCTGGATCCCGACGACGGCCTGTTCCAGCTTCTCAGGTGTCGTCGTGTAGTGGCTGGCCGGGAAAATGCTCACATGGGACAGCTCCCCTGTGATTTCGCCGGTCACCGTATTGATTTCCGTGATCCGTTCGATCTCGTCGCCGAAAAACTCGATGCGTACCGCCTTGTCGGTCGATGCCGCCGGGTAGATCTCAAGAATGTCGCCGCGGACTCGGAAGTTGTTTCGCTCGAAGGCGATATCGTTGCGGATGTACTGGATGTCGACCAGCTTTCTGATGATATCGTCGCGGTCCTTCTCCATTCCGGGACGCAGACTCAGAACGAGATTTTCATAGTCGATCGGAGAACCTAGCCCGTAGATGCACGAGACGGACGCGACGACGATGACATCTCTGCGTTCGAACAGCGCCGCCGTCGCGGAATGGCGCAGCTTGTCGATTTCGTCGTTGATCGACGAGTCTTTTTCTATATACAGGTCCGAATGGGGCACGTACGAGTCCGGCTGATAGTAGTCGTAGTAGGAGACAAAGTATTCCACCGCATTGTTCGGGAAAAAGCTTCTGAACTCGTTCGCCAGCTGAGCCGCAAGCGTCTTGTTGTGGGCAAGCACCAGGGTAGGCTTCTGGACTTTTTCGATGAGCTTGGCCATCGTATAGGTCTTGCCGGAGCCTGTGACGCCGAGCAGCGTCTGAAATTTATCCCCTTCTTCAATTCCCTCTGCGAGGCCGTCCACCGCTTTCTGCTGGTCGCCCCGCGGTTCGTAATCCGAGACGACTTCGAAGGGATGCAGCATCGTTGTTTCTTTCATGTTGACTCCGTTCTGTCTCAATTCAATTCGTTATTTCATTATCCGTTTCGTTAAACCGTATCGTTTTTCTGTAATTACTTTTTCAATTCGGCAATCGCCGCCTGCAGCGCGGCGTCTTCTTCGGGCGTCTGCGCCGTACCGTCGACAATCGAGGTATCGCTGTCGACGACGATATCCGGCGTGATTCCTTTTCCGTTGACTGCAACACCGTCTCCGACAAAGTATTCTTCGACAGTAAGCTTATACCCGGATCCGTCCGACAGTCCTGACAATATCTGAGCGACGCCTTTTCCGTATGTCGTTTTTCCGATGATCGTTCCGCCGTTCTGCTGTACGGCTCCCGCGAGAAATTCCGAAGCGGATGCCGAGTTGTCGTTGACTAGAATCACATAGGGTATGGAAATCTTGTCCGCATCGGATGTAAAGGTCTCGGTCGTTCCGTTTCTGTCCTTGATGGATCCCGTCGTTGCTTCGCCGAGCAGATAGTCCGCAAGATCGGCAGCCGTGTTGAGCATGCCGCCGCCGTTGAATCTCAGATCCAGAACCAGTCCCGTTGCGCCGACGTCGATCAGCTTCTGTGCGCCTTACTTCACCTCGTCCGCGCATCCCTTGCCGAATTCCGACAGGAATATATATCCGATTCCGTCATAATTTGCACTGTAAACTGTCTGAGAGTTGATCTCACTGCGCGTAACCGTAAAATCCTTCGTTTCGCCGTCCCGGTCTACCGTGATCTTCACGGTTGATCCCTTTTCTCCGGTAATTTTAGACAGCAGCGTATCGTAATCCAGACCGACGACATTCACGTCGTCGACCGCCGTGATCACATCTCCTGCTTCGAGACCTGCCTGCTGGGCAGGGCCGTCTTCAACGAGACGGGTGATCAGCGCCTTCTGAGAATCGCTCATATCAAGATAGACGCCGATACCGTTGAAGGTACCCTTGATCGTGCCCTCAACGGCCGAGTATTCGTCAGCATCGTAATAGACTGAATATTTGTCTCCGAGCGCGGCAAACATGGCCTTGATCGCCTCCTCGCCGAGCAGCTTAGAATCCGTATCTTCGATATAATCGCTCTTGATCGTTCTCTCAAGCTCGTTCATCTTCGTCAGCTCGCTCAGAAACGTTGTATCCGTATTTTGAAGCACCGCAAATCCGGGACGCCCGATCAGTCCTGTCGCTCCGATCAGAAATCCGCCCCCTGCGCACAGCAGGCAGAGAAGGACCAGCAGAAACGTCCGTTTTCGTCCTGTCTGTCCGTGTTCGTTGTCTTTCATATCATTTCTCGTTTCTCAGTCTATATTTTCCGTTATGCTCAAATCATAAACAATTTATTATATATTGAGTTTCAATTATTTGCAAGTTTACACACTTTTACAAAATAGAATGTAAATATTACAAAATGGATACGAACTTTTTATAAACTTATCTTCAGAAAGGGTATAATTAAATCGTAATAAATTTATTTTTATCAAGGAGTGAATATGAGTACAATTATCGCTTTTTTAGCAACCTTTGCTGTTCTCATTATTGGTGTAGGAATCGTCATGTACGTTTTCTCAGCGCTCGGACTGTACACGATGGCGGGGAACCGCGGAATCGAGTATAAGTGGATCGCATGGATCCCGGTAGTCCAGCTGTGGCTGCTCGGCGATCTGATCGACAACAAAATGTGGGGCTTCGAATATACGAACGCTGTGCTTACAATCGGTACCGTTCTGACAACTATTCTTCAGCGCATTGACTCGACTGCAGGTTTTGGCGTTGTTCTCGGTATTGTCATGTACGTCTATCAGGCATTCTGCTACAACAAGCTGTTTAAGATCTATGCACCGGAACATGCGACACTGTATACCGTACTCGGAGTCATTTTCCCGTTCCTCGTTCCGATCTGGTATTTCGTGATCCGCAACAACGAACCGGATCTGTCCGTTCTCGCAGATTAATTTAAAATCGGAGCCTTACTTCTTCAAATAAAAAAGTATCCGGAAACGGATAGTTTTTTTGTGTCTAT
>ERZ1032812.26-NODE-26-length-16701-cov-7.495494_pt1 | contig 16701 bp, 14 predicted proteins | sample MGYA00517094_ERZ1032812 | MGnify/ENA primary metagenome ERZ1032812 (study PRJEB33719, sample SAMN04262549) | wastewater metagenome | biome: sewage system; feature: street-access sewage; material: sewage | place: Peru: Lima | collected 2013-01-15 ... | reverse complement strand
CACGGCTCTGCGATCGACGCCGCACATATGCCACCTGTTCCATACGAGATGATCCGCCGCATTTTCGATCTTGAAAATTTCCGGTTCCCGCATCAGGATGCCGCCGCGGAACTTCACGTCGGTCAGATTCAGGTCTGCTATCCGTTTTGCAACTGCTTTATCAACTTCATAAGGAGTTGTTACACACCAGCCGTAATCGACCCACTGCCCGCTTTTTACCGCGGTTGCGGCTTCTTCAGCTGTAACCAGCTTTTCCTTGTATTCCTGCTGATAATTCATATTTCTCCCCTAAAAAAAAGGCCCCGCTTTCACGGGACCTTTTTTAATTACTGTTCGTTCTTTGCTGCCTGTTCCGCCTTGATCGCTTCCGTGATCAGCGGGACGATCTTCAGACCGTCGCCGACGATCCCGACATCAGCAACCGAGAAGATCGGAGCAGTTTCGTCTTTGTTGATCGCGACGATAAAGTCAGATTCTTCCATACCGGCGAGATGCTGGATGGCGCCTGAGATACCGACTGCGATGTAGAGGTTCGGACGGACGGTTTTACCTGTCTGGCCTACCTGACGGTCTTTTTCAACCCATCCGGCATCGACTGCCGCACGAGATGAAGAGACTGTACCGCCGAGGACATCTGCGAGATCCTGGAGAACCTTGAAGTTTTCCGGGCTCTGCATGCCGCGGCCGCCGGATACGAGGACCTTTGCGTCCTGGATATCCATCTTTTCCTGGATCGTCTTGACGATTTCCAGGACTTCCGTATTGTCATGCTTATCGAAATCGTTGATATCTTCGAAGATGATCTGCGCGTGGCCCTTCAGTTCCGGATTGGACTTGAGCTTCTGCATGACGCCCGGGCGTACCGTCGACATCTGCGGACGGTTGTTGGGGCACAGGATGGTAGCCATGATGTTGCCGCCGAACGCCGGACGAGTCATCATCAGACCCTTGTCTTCCGGATTGATTTCGAGCTTCGTGCAGTCGGCTGTCAGACCCGTGTGGACTCTGGCAGAGACTCTCGGCGCGAGGTCGCGGCCGATAGCCGTAGCGCCTACGAGAACGACTTCCGGCTTATACTTGTTGATAACCGTAGTCAGCGCGTGAACGTAAGGTTCTGTCTTGTAGACGTTCAGAGCTGCGTTGTCGACAACGATCACTCTGTCTGCTCCGCGCATTTCAAGTTTTTCAGGAAGAGCGCCGACATCTGAGCCGAGCAGAACTGCTGTAACTTCAGTTCCGAGTTCTCCGGCCAGCTGCTTGCCCTTTCCGATCAGTTCATATGTTACAGGCGTGATCTTGCCGTCTACCTGCTCTGCATAGACCATTACGCCCTTGTAATCTGCGTTACTCATTTAATCAATGCTCCTATATGATGAATTTTTCCTGCAGTTTTTCGACAACTTTTTCTGCCGATTCCTGAGGATCAAGTTCGAAAACGGTCCCCGGCTGCTTGAGGGCTTTCGGGAATGATTTGAAGACCTGAGTAGGAGAACCCTTCAGACCGATGTTCGAATCGTCAATGGTGACGTCGTCACGAGTCCAGGTCTTGATGTTTCCGTTTCTGTAAGCATTGATTACGCCGCCCGGCGTCATGTATCTCGGTTCGTTCATTTCGCCGAGGCATGTGATCAGGCAGGGCATCTTGACTTTTACAATATGGTAGCGGTCTTCGAACTGACGCTTGACGATGACATAGTCGCCGTCGAGCTTGACATCTTCAGCATAGGAGACATTCGGGATTCCGAGATGTTCCGCGATCTGCGGGCCTACCTGAGCGGTATCGCCGTCAATCGCCTGACGTCCGGTGATGATCAGATCCACATCCGGGATCGCTTCGATCGCTGCTGCCAGTGTCGAAGAGGTTGCCCATGTATCTGCTCCGCCGAATTTTCTATCAGTAAGAAGAATTCCTTCGTCAGCGCCCATTGCGAGAGCTTCGCGAAGAACTTCGTCAGCCTGCTGCGGACCCATTGTCAGAACGACGACTTCGACGTCTTCGTTTCTGTCTTTGATTTCGAGAGCAGCTTCGAGGCCTGCCTTATCGTCCGGATTGATAATGGACGGGACGCCTTCACGAATGAGGGTGCCTGTTTTCGGATCCAGTCTGACTTCGTTGGTATCCGGAACCTGTTTTATACATACTACAATTTTCACTAAAACTGTCCTCCCTTACTTAAAGAGATCGCCTGCGATGACCATGCGCTGGACTTCGCTGGTTCCTTCGTAGATCTCTGTGATCTTCGCGTCGCGCATCATCCGTTCTACCGGATAATCTCTGGTGTAGCCGTAGCCGCCGAAGAGCTGTACGCATTCAGTCGTAACAGCCATCGCCGTTTCAGCTGCGAAAAGCTTCGCTGTCGCCGCTTCTACGCTGAATTTCTTCTGCGTATCTTTTGCGATAGCCGCTTTGTAAACCAGAGCGCGCGCAGCTTCGATGCGGGCGAACATATCCGCGCATTTGAACTGCGTATTCTGGAATTTCGAGATTGAACGTCCGAACTGCTTACGTTCCTTCGTATAGTTGACAGCTTCTTCGAGAGCGCCTTCTGCGATACCCAGCGCCTGCGCAGCGATACCGATACGGCCGCCGTCGAGAGTGGTCATCGCGATACCGAAGCCCTTGCCTTCTTTACCAAGAAGGTTGTCTTTCGGGATACGGACGTCTTCGAATACAAGTTCGGTTGTGGACGAACCGCGGATACCCATCTTCTTTTCCTTCGTGCCGATTGAGAAGCCCGGTGTGTCGGCATCTACGATAAACGCAGAGATGCCGCGGTTGCCCTTGCTCTTGTCGGTCATCGCGAAGATGATATACGTGTCGGCCTGTCCGCCGTTGGTGATAAAGATCTTGGAACCGTTGAGGACCCATTCGTTGGTCTTTTCGTCAAAAACAGCCTTAGTCTGCTGTCCTGAAGCGTCGGTACCGGCGTTCGGTTCTGTAAGACCGAAGGCGCCGAGCTTTTCGCCCTTGACCAGCGGCTTCAGATATTTTTCGATCTGTTCGGGCGTGCCGAATTTTCTGATCGGATCTGCGCCGAGTGAAGTATGCGCGGAAACGATAACGCCTGTTGTAGCGCAGACTCTGGACAGTTCTTCAACGAGCAGAACGTAAGCCAGGGTATCTCCTCCCTGTCCGCCGAGTTCCACCGGGAACGGAATTCCGAGGAATCCGTTGTTCGCGAGTTTTTCGACTGTTTCCTTCGGGAAACGTTCTGTTTCGTCAACATCTGACGCAATGGGTTTTACTTCTTTTTCTGCGAAATCTCTGTAGAGCTTGCGCAGCATTTCATACTCTTTACCGAGTGTGAAGTCCATACTTTCCTCCTGATATGTATACTAAACAGTTTTGTGAAAATATCTTAAGAGATTACTTCTTGCTGTAATCGTAGAAGCCCTTGCCTGTCTTGCGGCCCAGCGCGCCTGCTCTTACCATCTTGCGCAGAAGCGGTGCCGGAGCGTATTTATCCTGGCCTGTTTCAGCCTGGAGAACTTCCATGATCGCGAGAACAACGTCGAGTCCGATCAGATCGCCGAGTTCCAGCGGTCCCATCGGGTGATTAGCGCCGAGCTTCATAGCCGTATCGATATCTGCCGCACTTGCCGTGCCTTCAGACAGAACGGTGATACCTTCGTTGATGTACGGAACGAGGATTCTGTTGACGACAAATCCGGGAGCTTCATCTACCTGGACAGGTGTCTTTCCGATATCCGTAGCGATTTCGGTGATCTTATCAACAGTTTCTTTCGGTGTGTTGTACCCTGCGATAACTTCGACGAGCTTCATCGCCGGAACCGGATTGAAGAAATGCATGCCGATGATATCACGGTCGATATCCTTCGCCATTTCCGTTACAGACAGAGAAGAGGTGTTGGTCGCGAAGATCGCATCCTTCTTGACGATCTGATCGAGTTCCTTGAATACTTCTTTCTTCGCATCCATGTTTTCGAGAGCAGCTTCAATAACGAGATCGCAGTCCGCAACGTCCTTCTGAAGTCCGGTCGTGATCTTGTTCAGAATCGCTTCTTCCTGTTCCGCCGTCATTCTTCCCTTGGAAACCTGACGGTCCAGGCTCTTCTGGATCTTGGCTTTTCCGCCGTCTGCCCATTCCTGCTTAATATCTGTAAGAACTACATCATAACCGTCTTTTGTCGCAAAAACCTGTGCGATGCCGCTGCCCATTGTGCCTGCGCCGATAACGCCAACCTTCATGTTTTTCTCCTGTATAGACATACTTATTGATAAACGAACGGAAAACCGGCGTTTCTGCCAGTTTTCCGCATGCCGAAAAGAGGCGGTTAAGCCTCTTTATTTATTCTGGAAAGGTTCGTGCTTTCTTTTGTTAAGGAACGCATCCATGCCTTCCTTCTGATCGCCGCTTTCGAAGCATCCGCCGAAAAGCTTCGCTTCGAGATCGATCGCCTTGTCCATGTTCAGGTCAAGACCTTCGTTGATCGCCTGCTTGCAGTGTCTGACAGCGATCGGAGCATTCTTCGCGATCTTGCCAGCCAGCTTCTTCGCAGCCGGCATCAGTTCTTCCTGCGGATAGACGTCGTTGACGAGACCGCATGCTTTCGCCTGGTTCGCGTCGATGTTGGTCGTCGCATAAACCATCTGCTTGGCAAGCCCTACCGGAATCAGACGTGCGAGACGCTGTGTTCCACCGAAGCCCGGCGTAATTCCGAGACCGACTTCCGGCTGTCCGAAAAGCGCGTTGTCTGCTGCGATACGGATATCGCATGCCATAGACAGTTCGCAGCCGCCGCCGAGAGCGAAACCGTTGACCGCGGCGATAACCGGGATCGGAAACGTTTCGATCTTTCTGAAGACAGCATTGCCCTTGCGGCCGAAGAATTCCGCTTCTTCTTTTGTCAGAGCGGACATTTCTCCGATATCGGCTCCGGCCACGAAGGATTTCGGGCCGGCTCCGGTAATAATCAGGCATCTGACAACGTCTGTATCGACGTTGTTGAGTGTCGTATCCAGGTCGTCAAGAACCTGAGAATTCAGCGCGTTGAGCGCTTTTTCACGATTAATCGTAATGACGGCGACTGCGCCGTCCTGATCATAATTGACGAAGCTCATTTTTGCTCCTGTATCGATGGAATTTGTGAAGCTGATTATTTTTCGTCTGCGAATTTCGCGTTTTCGACGATTGTCGCAACGCCCATGCCGCCGCCTACGCACAACGTAGCCAGACCGTACTTAACGTCGTCTCTGAGCATTTCATAGATGAGCGTTACGAGGATACGGCAGCCTGAAGCTCCGATCGGATGTCCGAGAGCGACCGCGCCGCCGTTGACATTGATCTTTTCTTCCGGAATATTCAGTTCACGCTGTACTGCTACAGACTGAGCTGCGAAAGCTTCGTTTGCTTCGACCAGTCCGATATCTTCAATCGTCAGACCTGCGCGCTTCATTGCCTTGCGTGAAGCCGGGATCGGACCTACGCCCATGATTTCCGGCGGAACGCCTGCAGATGCGCCTGCTACGAACACGACCTGAGGTGTAACACCCAGTTCGTCCGCTTTTTCCTTGCTCATAACGATAACCATCGCAGCACCGTCATTGATACCGGAAGAGTTAGCCGCTGTAACCTTGCCGTTTTCCTTTACGAAGCAGGGCTTGAGCTTGGAGATGCTTTCAACTGTAACGCCGTCTCTCGGACCTTCGTCTGTATCGACGATAACGGTCTTCTTGCGGGATACGACTTCTACCGGAATGATTTCTTCTTTGAACTTGCCGGACTTGATCGCCGCTACGGCTTTCTGCTGGCTCTTCGCTGAGAATTCATCCATATCTTCACGGGTGATCCCGTATTTGTTTGCAACATTTTCAGCGGTAACGCCCATGTGGATGCCCTGGAAAGCATCGCTCAGGCCGTCTCTGATCATCGAGTCGACGAGTTTGCCGTCGTTCATTCTGTAACCGTAACGTGCGTTCGGTACGAGGTACGGAGCCATCGACATGTTTTCAACACCGCCGCACAGCGCTACATCGATATCGCCTGCCTGAATCATATCGTATGCGAGATTTACCGACTTCAGAGCTGAACCGCACAGATTATTGATTGTCATCGCCGGAACTTCGACCGGAATCCCTGAATTAACAGCGATCTGACGTGCTACATTCTGTCCCTGACCAGCCTGAAGAACGTTGCCGAGGACAACTTCATCAATATCTTCCGGTTTAATGCCGGCGCGCTTCATCGCTTCTTTAGCAGCAACTACACCAAGCTGAACAGCCGGAGTCGTTGATAATCCGCCACCGAATTTTCCGACAGGCGTACGTACAGCACCTAACAATACCACTTCTTTAGCCATCATTTACCTCCTGGGGTTTAAATGAAAATAACTATTCGTTTACAGAAAACGCCGCCGCGGGCCAGCCGAAATGCTGATGCCCTCAATGTGATCACGTTGAATCGTCAAAATCATTTGTTAAATCCGTAACGAACGAATCAAGATGATCTGTTAAATCTATAACAAGCGTAGCACATTGTTATTTTTTTTGCAAGCGCTCCGCCATATTATCATTTTATTTTCAATCTTTACTAAATCAGCTGTCGACTTATACGAACCTGCCGGTTATATCCGCCTTATTGAGGTATCTGTAAAGTCGTAACTGTTTTTTTCATTTCAATTCCGGACCGTATATAATAAACCTTACAAGTCAGAGTTCAAATTCACATCAGTAACGAATTATTACGCATTATCTAATTCGAACTATACAGCAAATTTAAAGAAAGCGGTGACAAATATGAAAATCTTTTCCTGGAACGTGAACGGCCTGAGGGCTGCGGCCAAAAAAGGCTTTGCCGACTGGCTCCTCGCAACCGGAGCCGATATTATATGCGTTCAGGAAGTCAAGGCCGAATACGAACAGCTTGATGAAGGTCTTACCCAAATTCCCGGCTATACACTCCATGTATGTGCGGCGAAGCGGAAAGGATATTCCGGCACGGCCGTCTATATGAAGGATGACTCGCCGGAGCTTCAGAACGCCTCCGTATCCTGCGGACTGCTCGATCCCGAATGGAACGACGAAGGCCGCGTCACCCGTGTGGACGGGAAGGACTTCGTTCTCTTTAACGTCTATTTCCCCAACGGCGGAGCAAGCGACGAACGCCGCGACTACAAGAACTCTTTTAACGAGATTCTCAAGGACGAGCTGACTCAGCTAAAAAACGAAGGCCGCAATGTCATCATCTGTGGAGACGTCAATATCGCTCACAGTCCGATCGATCTGAAGAATCCGAAGTCGAATGAAAAGCACTCGGGCTTTCTGCCGGAGGAACGCCGTTTCCTCGACCGCTTTCTCCAGGCAGGCTTCGTCGATACCTTCCGGAGGCTGCACCCGGAGGAAGTTAAATACTCCTGGTGGAGCTACCGTTTCGGCGCACGTTCGACGAACGCCGGATGGCGCATCGACTATTTCTTCGTATCGGAAAACCTTGTCCCTGCCCTTCGCGAAGCCGAAGTCTTCGACGACGTTCAGGGAAGCGACCACTGTCCGGTCATGCTCGATCTGGATCTTGCGGCCGCTCGATAATCTTCAATACTCCAAAAAACGCAATGAGCCGGAGACTGTGCTTTATCAGATCTCCGGCTCTGTTTATTTGATTTTAATTGTCCGTTTTCCCGAACGCTTTCATTCTACAGCCTGTATGTACAAGTGTCAACCGTCTGCAGAAAATTTTGAGATCTGCGTATTGCAGGACCCGGCAGACTGCGCTCCGCATCCTTTAACGACTGGCTTCGTGTTAACGGCTGATTAAGCGGCTGTCGATCAGAACGGATTTTCTTTCGCGAGAACGTCTTCCTGGGCATCCGCCGATACGACCGTATTCACGACGATCAGCTCGCGTTTGAAGACTCTCCTGAATTTCCGGCTGCAGTTTTCCATGATCCGGTCTGTAAAAACAGAGTGGTTCAAGGTGATCTCATTTATCTTATCCGCCTGGTCTGTGACCGATACCTTCAGGTCCTTGACCGCGCTGTCCAGCGACATGTCAAGATTTTCGGCGATCTGAAGGAACAGCGAGAACTGATCAATGAGCATCCTGTCCTTTTCGTTGAGAAGCACCTGGTAAGGCTTGTCGATACGAATCTTCTTGTTGGTACGGTGATTAAGCGCGATAAACGCCGAAAGCAGCAGATCTTTCTGACTCAGCCCCTGCAGACCCGAGTTCAGGATCAGATAAAACGAATGTTCGTGATGATTTCGGTACTGGATTTTTGTCCCGATATCGTGAAGCATACAGCTCGTCACGATCACCTTCTCCGTTTCCGGAATAATTACGAGATAATCGTAAAGCTCCTTGTACAGCTTCATGACAATCCCGAGGATCTGATAGGTGTGTCCCATATCCGTTTCATAGTTAAGCATAACGTTTACGAGGGAATTATGGAAGATGTTATAGATCAGATTATTCGGACCGTAGCCGAAATGCCGTAAAATCAGCCCGTTTCTGAGTCCGGAATCGGAAATAATGACCTTCGGCGCATCGATTACCTTGAGCAGGACCCTGAGCGCGTTCGCCGGCGCGACAAAGATGTTGGTCCGGCCGCTGGATAATCCGTCAAAGTTCTGGCGCTCCTTGTCGGACAGTTCTCCGGCAAGCTTGACGACGTAATCCACTTCCTTCGGCGTCATCACGTAGTTGTGCGCGATTTCCATCGGATAGTCTATAAGCCGTCTGTGAATCCTCGCGACATTTCGGATTGTACCGCCGACACCGATTACCGGCAGTCCCTGAGCCTCTTTGAAGAAGTCGATCTTCTTGTACTCGCTCTTGACGTACTTCTGCAGCTCCTTGATCTTCTCGGGCGTCACATTGCTCCCGAGATCGAACTGTTCGGTCAGGTTTATCGATCCGAAGGGCAGGCTGATCGACGCGACATTCTTCCGGTTCTTGATCAGGACGAATTCCGCGGAGCCGCCGCCGATGTCCATCATCAGCGCATTGTCGATCTCCAGCGTATTGACGCAGCCGAGATAGTCGAGCTCCGCTTCCATTGTCCCCGGTATGACCTGAATCTCGATTCCGGCCTCGTCCCTAGCCCGCTGGACGAAACGGTCGCCGTTTTTTGCTCTTCGTACCGCTTCTGTGGCGACCGTAATAACCTTGTCAAGATTTTCCGACCGGCAGATGTTCGCGAACATGATAAGCGTCTGGATTCCGAAGTCCATCCGATCCTTCCGGATCGCTCCCGTTTCGTTGAGCCCTTCGCACAAACGGACGTCCACTTTCACATCATCGGTGATGTGATAATACATTTCGTTGATATAACCTCCGACCAGCATATGAAAGCTGTTCGAGCCTATATCGATAACCCCTATTTTACTGCTGCCCATCGATCCTCCGTTCCGGATTACAGCGCGGTACGCTGATCCCCCGGATTCTTGTTCTTGATTTTTTCATAGGCAGCCGCGGCTTCTTCCTTAAAGACATCCTGTGAGCTAAGCAGCTCTTTTCCCCGTTTATCTATGCGCGCATAACTGCCGTCACTCTGAAGAATTCTGGTTTTAATTGTATCACGCCAGACGGTATCCAAAATATCGAGCACTCTTTTTTTGACGTCCGGATCTTCCACCGGAAACATCGTTTCGATGCGTCTGTCGAGATTTCTCTGCATCCAGTCGGCGCTGGCCAGGTACAGCTCTTCTGCGCCGTTATTGAAGAAATAATAGATGCGGCTGTGTTCAAGGAACTCTCCGACGATGGAATGGACTTCGATGTTTTCTGAAACACCCGGGATCCCCGGGATCAGCGAGCACATACCACGGACGATCAGCTCGATCTTGACGCCGGCCTGCGAAGCCTCGTACAGCTTCTGTACGATCCGGTCGTCGATGAGCGCGTTGAACTTTGCCCGGATCAGACCTTCGGAACCGTTTTTGACATTCTCGATCTCACGGTCGATCATCCGGTTAAAGGCCTCCCGCAGCGTGTTCGGCGCGACCTCGATCTTCCGCCACAGCTCGTATTTCGAATAGCCCGAGAGAACGTTAAACAGCGTCGAAACATCGGAAGCGTAGCTTTCCTTCGCCGTCATCATCCCGATGTCGGTGTACAGTCCGGCGGTAACGTCGTTGTAGTTGCCGGTTCCGAGATGAACATACCTGACAATCTGATCGTCCTCCCGGCGAACCACGAGGATCATCTTGCAGTGGATCTTGAGCCCCGGCAGTCCGTATATGACGTGACAGCCCGCATGCTCGAGCTTCTTCGCCCAGACGATGTTGTTGGCTTCGTCGAAACGGGCCTTCAGCTCGACGAGAACCGTAACCTGCTTTCCGTTTTCCGCCGCTTCGATAAGCGCTTCGATGATCGGAGAATCACCGGATACCCGGTACAGCGTCTGCTTGATCGCTAGGACATCCGGATCCTTCGCGGCAGTGCGGACAAAATCGACCACCGTTTTAAAGCTTTCAAAGGGATGCGACAGCAGTCTGTCCTTTTCGCGGATCACTTCGAAGATATCGTCCCGGCCGTAAAAGTCCGGCGCGGGAACCGGAACCCAGGTCGTTTCCCTGTATTCGTCAAGCTCCGGTCTTCTCGAGAACTTCATAAAGGCGGACAGGTCCAGCGGTCCCGCAAGCTCGTAGATCTCGTTCTCCTCGATCTCCAGCATCTCGATAAGCATGCGCCTGGCTTTCTTGTTCATGTCCGGCGTGATTTCCATTTTCAGAGACGCGCCCCATTTGCGCTTCTGGATCGATTTCTCAATTTCGATAAGCAGATCTTCCGCTTCATCTTCATCAATCGCAAGGTCCGCGTTTCGCGTGATCCGGAATTCTGAAACGTGTTTGACGTTAAATCCCGGAAACAGCTCGGAAACGTGAGCCTTGATCACATCCTCGAGGAAGATATACCGCTTCTGATTCTGCTTCCCTGAAGACGGAAGTGAAATGATGCGGGTCAGGACGCTGGGGACTTCGATAATCGCGTAGAGAAACCCGTCATCCTTCTTTTTCTTCTTCTTCGTATCCTGCTTCTCGTCGTTTTCAAGCTGAACGATCAGATTGACGGCATTGCTTGAGATAAGCGGAAACGGTCTGGAGTTGTCAATCGCCTGGGGCGTCAGTACCGGATAGCAGACTTCGTCGAAATACTCCTCGACATAGTTCTTCTCGGATGAGTCGAGATCGCTGTATCCGACAAAGGCGATCCCGTCCTGCTCCAGCTCCGGCAGGATCGATTTGGTCAGACAGTTATACTGCCGCTTCATCATCTCGTGGGTGCCGGCCCGCATATTTGCGAGCTGTTCGGCAGGCGAAAGTCCGTCGAGACCCTTTTTCGTATAGCCGACGCTCACCTGGTCGTTAAGCCCGGCGATACGGACCATGAAGAATTCATCCAGGTTGCTGGCCGTGATCGCCAGAAACTTGAGCCGGTCAACGATCATATTCGTTTTGTCATATGCTTCTTCGAGAACCCGGTAATTGAAATCCAGCCAGCTGGTTTCTCTGCCGACGTACGGGCCGGGCGTGTAATTAGTTGTCATCAGATTTTCACCCTCTTGATGGTCAGTACCGGATTCAGTCCGTAAACCTGCCGGAAGCAGGTCCTTGCCGAGTTGAAATCATACATTTCGAGATGGGTATTTTTAGACGTCGATGCTCTGACGGTAAACGAATCCTCCGTCAGCGAACACGTCAGCTTGTTTATCTTCTGTTTTCGTCCTGCGTCGACAGCTTCAGCGAGCTTGAGAACCGCCGTAAGCTGAGCGCAGGTGAGCTGTTCGTTCTCTGCCAGATCTCTGTCTGTCGGAATCCCGATATAGGCCGGATCGGCGGTATGGGCGCAGATCCTTGCGCACAGAAACCGCTCTCTGGCCGTGAGGCCGAGAATCTCCATCCTGTTGATCAGAAATTCGCTGGCCGCAGCCCTGTCTTCCTCGCCGATAAACTGTCCCGCCTCCGCCAGCATCGCGCAGATCCTGAGCATATAGCGTTCCCGCTTGACGAGGGTATAGCGTTTCTTAAGCGTGTCGAAGAAACGCAGCGCATAATACTCGGTCTCTTCCGCATGACGCAGATCGACACCGTATCGGGCCGCCGCTTCCTTCGCGCTGGCATACCCGGATTCCGCGATCCAGTCCGTAAGCCTGTCAAATTTCGTCTGTTTAAACTGGTACATCGCCAGGGCGTTTCCGATATCCGACGGAATCATGCACAGACTGTCCGTGCTGATCGATTCGAGCAGCGCTCTGCAGAAGACGAGGGTATACAGCACTGTCGCCGATTCGGACTCTTCCAGGAACGGGTACTTGCGCTGCAGCTGATTCGGCATCAGGTCCTTCATCCCCTGATACATCCCGTTCACTTCATCCTTGCTGAGCCAGAGATGTTCGTCTGCGCCGCGCCGTTTGAATTCCGGATTCTTAAGCTTGGCAATTCCGTCAAAATCCGTCGAACTGAAATAGATATGACGGATCTTTCCCTTGCGCAGGTGCATTCTGACCGGACGGATATAATTCGTTACGATTTCGGTTAGGAGTCTTCCGAAGCTTTCCGATCGTTCCGTAATATTCTCCGTCATTGCAGTCAGTTTCCGGTAGCCCAGCGGTATTCTCGTGATATAGCAGACGGTCCCGTCCTTCAGATAAGCCAGCAGGAAGCTGTCTCCTTTGAGAGAGACCATCAGAGAATCGCTTTTAAATTCCTGAGTATCGACGATCTCCGGAACCGTAAGCATCATCCCTTCGATAAAGCCGACGAGCTCGTCTTCGTCGCTCATCAGATGTACGGTATAGGGCTTGACCGCGTCCCGTATCCGTTCGTAAATATAAATGCTGTTGATCGCCCGTCTCAGCGCCGCGCTGATAAAGATATCCACCTTCTCAGGCGCACTCTGAGCGGCGATGCTCAGATATTCTTCAATTATGCGGCACAGTTCGGAGACCGACTGTGCGCTTACTGCCTCGTCTGCAAAGATCCGGCTTCCGAAATTGACGGGAAATTCCGCCTGATCCAGAATATTGACCTTGCCTCCGGCTCCTCTCTGAGCTACTTTGAGCGAGCAGCGATTGCAGCCCACAAATATACACGCGTATCGCTTCACATCGTTTCCTTTCGCTCTGCGTCCGGCCGCTTACTTTTTAACTATGTAATCTCCGACATAAGCCGCCCCGACGATACCGGCATCGTTGCCGAGACTCGCCAGACGGATGTCAGGATCGACAAGCTCCGGATAGGTGATCTTGCCTTCCATGCCGTCCTTAAGCGCGTCGAGAAGAAAATCTCCCGCGTTCGCGACTCCGCCGCCGATCGTAAAGACTGCGGGATCGATAAGGTCGATAACATTGGCGAAGGAATTGGTCAGCTTGTCCACCATAATTTCGAAGCATTCCGTCCCGACCTCGTCTCCCGCCTTGGCTGCGTCGAGAACCATCTTCGCGGTGATCTTGTCCGGATCTCCGCCTGCCAGATCCAGAATCGAAGACTGCATGCCTTCGGAGATCAGACGCTGCGCCCGCTTGATGAGGCCTGTGGCCGATGCGTAGGTTTCAAGACAGCCGTTCTTTCCGCAGTTGCAGGTATAGAAATTCTTTCCGTCCAGGGTATGGCCGATTTCGCTGGCGACGCCGTGGGCGCCGTTCACGATCTTTCCGTTAATGATGACGCATCCGCCGACACCGGTTCCGAGTGTGTACATCACCGCATCGTCGAAGCCCTTTGTGCTTCCGAATCGGTTTTCGGCAATCCCTGCAACCGTCGCGTCGTTGGCCAGATATACCGGAAGTCCGGTCTTATCCGACAGATCTTTCTGAAGCGGCTCGTTCTTCCAGAAAATATTCGGAGCATTTACGACCGTCGCTCCGTCTCTTGAGATGATCCCCGGAATGCCGCATCCGATTTCAGTGACAGGATCCTCCGGCGCATTTTCCTTAACCCATGCGGCAAGCTCGTCCGCCAGAGCCGCCATGCTGTCTACCATCGAAGCGTATCCGTTTTCCGGAAGCGCCGGCGTACTGGCCGAATGAACGATCTGACCGTTGTTGTCTACAGCTCCTGCCGCAAGGTTGGTCCCGCCTACGTCAATTCCGATCTTCATATTAGTCTCCTCTTGATCTTGTTCATTTTAACGCGATTTTCAGTTATCGTTTCGTATTACAGCTTTACAAAATATTATAGCATGCGTATGTAAATGTTTATTTACACGAAAATAAAAAGCACCGCAGTGCGGTGCCTGAATTGTTCTCCGGTTCATGATTTTGCTGCATGATTAAATCGGCCTGTATTATTCGTGAACAGTAAGATCGATCTTTTGAATATTTTCTCCGTATAAAGCCCGCTCTTCGGACTCACTTTGGAAGATCAGTCAATCCCGGCTTCTTTCCGAATGAGACGGACTCTTCTGATCTCCGCGGCGTAGCCGTCGTTGTCGTTCGGCGTTTCAAGAAACAGCGGAACCGCGGCGAGTCTCGGCTCTGTCACGAACCGTGCGATGGTCTCCGGTCCGATGAGACCTTCTCCGAGCTTTTCATGGCGGTCCTTGTGATCTCCGAAGGGCATTTTGCTGTCGTTCAGATGGATCGCCTTGAGACGGTCCAGCCCAATGAGGCGGTCAAAATCGTCGAGAACTTCTTCAAGATGATTTTCGATATCGTAGCCTGCGGAAAAGATATGGCAGGTGTCCATGCAGACACCGAGCTTTTCCGACAGCTCCGTCTTTTCGATGATCTCGGCGAGCTCCTCGAAGCTGCGTCCGATCTCCGTTCCCTTTCCCGCCATCGTCTCAAGCAGAACAGTCGTCGTCATTTCCGGAACGAGGGTTCTGTTCAGGATCTCTGTGATCCACCCGATCCCGGTCTCCGCTCCGCTTCCGGTATGTGAGCCGGGATGAAAGTTATACAGGCTGCAGGGAATCTGTTCCATTCGTTCAAGATCCTCCGAAAACGCGCGGAACGCAAAGTCCCGGGTCTCCGGCTTTGAGGAAGCCATGTTAAGCGTATAGGGAGCGTGGGCGAGGATCGGCCCGAATTCATGATCCTCCATAAACGAGCGGCAGGCTTCAAGATCCTTATGATCGAGTTTTTTTACTGCTCCGCCCCTCGGATTTCTCGTAAAATATTGAAATGTGTTCGCCCCCATCGATGCGGCATCCTCTGCCGCGTGAAGAAATCCCTTCGCGATGGAAACGTGCGGTCCGATTATTGTCATATAATAAGCCTTTCTGTATCTGCGCTGTTTTCCTGATATCTGCTGCTGTGCGGCTGTGTGCCTATTCGTCCGGATCAGCCCAGCGCCACATCCATCAGCATCATAATCGCGAAACCGCCCATAAAGCCCAGTGTTGAGAATTCGATCTCCACATCGTGGCCGATCTGCGATTCCGGGATCAGTTCGTCGGCTACGACGTACAGCATCGCGCCGGCTGCAAACGCAAGGGCATACGGAAGAATCGGATTGATATACATGACGGCTGCAGCTCCGATTATCGCCGCTATCGGTTCGACAAGCCCGGAAAGCTGCCCGTAATTAAAGGCTTTTGTCCGGCTCATCGCTTCGCGGCGCAGCGGGATCGATACGGCGGCGCCTTCCGGAAAATTCTGAATCCCGATCCCCAGAGCCAGCGAGATCGCTGCAGTCAGCGAAAATACGCCGTTTCCGGATGCGAGTCCGCCGAAAGCGACGCCTACGGCGAAGCCTTCCGGTATATTATGTATCGTGATCGCCAGAACGAGCAGCAGGCTTCTCTGCCATGTGGACTTGACGCCTTCCTGATGTCCCGTTTCCGGATGAATATGCGGCAGGAATTTGTCCAGCAGGTGGAGGGCAAGACCGCCCAGCAGAAAACCGGTCAGCGCCGGAAACCAGTTCGGAACCGACAGTCCTTCCGATATTTCGATGGACGGAGCCAGCAGACTCCAGAAGCTCGATGCGACCATGACGCCTGCTGCGAATCCGAGCATCATGTTCAGTACTTTTTTATTGATTTCCTTAAAGAAGAAAACCATCGACGCGCCCGCTGCGGTCATCCCCCAGGTAAATAAGCCGGCAAGCCCTGCAAGCAGAACCGGCGATAAATTATATTCCATTATTCTCTCCTTTTCGATAAATCTGTATTAATGAAGTCATTATCTCATACCCCTCGGCTGTGAAAGATATGCCCGCGGCTTCCTTTGATTAACGTGTTGTAAGTCTCGTTAATTGTTAGTCTAAACTTACTTTTATTTTAACCTGAAATTCATAATTAATCAATACTGTTATTATTCTAATCAACTGGATACTATTATTTACATCAAACGGGGAGATCAGCCATGAAAAACAAAATATTAGTGCGAGGTATAGGAAACGAATTTGAGGATTATATCTTTCTGAAGGACATCGCCGAATTCGAAGAATTCTATCTGGCCAACGAAGAAAATTTCAGCATTTACGAAGTGGCGACCATCGGCGATATCGAAACGACCAGTCTTTCGGATGAATATACTGTCTACGATATCACGCTTAAAGGAACCGGAGAACACTTCTGGCTGATGGAAAACAATCAGACCGGTATCTATACGCCTGTGGAAAGCATACAGGAAGCGGAACGGATCACCGGACTGATGGAAGATGCGGACAAAGACACGGATCAGGAATAAAGAAGCACTTTACAGGCTGAGGTATTTTATCTCAGCCTTTTCTGCGCCCGTTTTACATCTAAGTTCGTTTTTCATCCTGATTCATCTTCCCCGCCTTTCCGGTTT
>ERZ1032812.23-NODE-23-length-17539-cov-6.956760_pt1 | contig 17539 bp, 9 predicted proteins | sample MGYA00517094_ERZ1032812 | MGnify/ENA primary metagenome ERZ1032812 (study PRJEB33719, sample SAMN04262549) | wastewater metagenome | biome: sewage system; feature: street-access sewage; material: sewage | place: Peru: Lima | collected 2013-01-15 ... | reverse complement strand
ACGCGCGCTTCGTAACGCCTGAATATCTCCATTTAACGCTTGTTTTTATCGGAGAGACAGAGAAGGAGGCTCAGGCCCGTTACGCCCTTGAGAAAGCCGGAGAACGCTATAGAAGGGAAAATGGGAAACCTGTTACGATCTGCTTTAACAGTCTGGGCACATTCAGATCGAAAGGGGGGGATATTTTCTGGGCTGGAATAAGAAACGATGCTTCGTTGTCCGAGCTGCAGTCGCTGCTGCTGAAGGAGCTTGCAGATGTCGGTTATTCGGTGGATCGGCGGGCATTCAAACCCCATATAACCCTTGCGAGAAAGCTTAAAGCCTCAAAAGAGAAAATCGATCAGTTTGAAAGCAGGATCATCCTTCCTGATTCTTTCGAGGCGGATACGGCTTCGCTTGTTTTATCCCATAGAAGAGACGGGATTCTCTGCTACGACGATATTGCGGAAACTTTGCTCACATAAAAACAGGCGCACGACCTGTTTGGTCTGTGCGCCTGACTTTTAGTTTTTCAGTGAAGAAATATTCAGAACCTTTGCTCCTAGCGGTTCGACTGTAACCGGCGCTCCGCTTTCTTTTTTCCCTGTCAGAAGATCCGGGAAATGATGAGCTCCGGCATCTTTAAGCGAAAAGCTTGCAGGGTTGTTCTGATTGCGATTGATCAGCACCAGGAGTCTTTTTCCGTCGATTCTGCGTTCGTATACGAGGAGATCGTCACTGGAATCATAGGGAATCCAGTCACCGCGTTTCAGTGCAAGATTCGAGTTTCTGATTGCGATAATCTGTTTGTACCAGTCTATCAGCTCCTTATCCTCATCTCCCCAGGGATAGGTTCCGCGGTTATAAGGATCTTCAAAGCCTTCGGCACCCGCTTCATCGGCATAATACACAGTAGGAACGCCTGGAAAGGTCATCTGTATCAGAGACGCAAGTTTAAGCCGTTTGACGGCAATCTCGCGGTTCTCAGGACGGAGTCGGAAGTTCTCCTTCTCCATGACCGTCATGCTCTGATCTGCTTCGCCGAGAACCGTCATAATACGGGTCCTGTCATGGGAGCCGATCAGATTCATATTGCTCATAAAATTATCCTTCGGATAATTTTCTTTCAGCGACATCATGAGACGGTTCGCCTGCTTCGAATTGATCTGGCCCAGCAGAAACGCGATAAAACAGTCCCGGAACGGATAGTTCATTACGCTGTCCAGTTCGTGCCCCTGAAAATATTCACGAAGCTTTCCGTAAGCTTCTTTACGGGATGCATCTTCCCAGACTTCTCCGATCAGGATGGCGTCCGGTTTTTCTTCGATGACGGATTTTTTCAGTCCCTGTATAAAGGAATCCGGAAGCTCGTCCGCGACGTCGAGACGCCAGCCGGATGCACCGGCGCGAAGCCATCTCTTTACCACAGAGTTTTTCTGCTTGTACAAAAAATCCTGAAGCTCTTCGGATGTCTCTTCAAGATTAGGCATCGATTTGATTCCCCACCAGCTGTCATACTCGTTGGGCCAGTTCGTAAACTGATACCAGCTGTGATACGGTGAATTTTCGGACTGATAGGCTCCGACATCCGGGTAGCTGCCGTATTTATTGAAGTAAATCGAATCATCTCCGGTGTGGTTGAAAACCCCGTCCAGGATGATCCGGATGCCGCGCTTATTTGCTTCACGGCACAGCTCGGTGAAAAGCTCGTAATTCCCGAACTCAGGTGCGATTTTATGATAATCAGCCGTATCATATTTATGATTGCTGATTGAATCGAAAATCGGATTCAGGTATAGGATGGTTACTCCCAGATCCTTCAGATAATCGAGTTTATCAGTAATGCCGGGCAGATTGCCCCCGAAAAAATCATAATAATCGATCGCTCCGTTTTCGCGGCGAAAATAATGCGGCTTATCAGACCAGCTGCCATGAACCACAGAGTGGCGATGAAATTTCGGTTCGAACCCGGGTCTTTTTCCGATCGAAAAGCGATCGGGGAAAATCTGATAAATAACCCCTTCCTTATACCATATCGGGATATGATGTGACGGGTCATAAAGAGTGATCTGAAACGACTGCGGGTTTCCGTCAGTCGACAGTTCGCCTTTTCCGCCCAGTCCGTCTTTCTGCGCACCGTAAGCCCACTGTTTGCCGTCTGCATCAAAACGAAAATCGTACCAGAGCAGGCCGGGTTTAACCGGCATGCGCATTTTGTATTCAAAATAACCGGGATGCTCGACACTCGGAATCATATCGAAATATCGTTCGTGTGACGCATAAAAAAGGCGGAGCCGGACGTTGCAAACGCCCTCGCCCCGCGCACGGATCATGACTTCCGAACCTGTCGGAACTGCTCCGAATGGTCGTCGGTAAATCTTCTCCCATGAATTATGTTCAAAATTCATAAAACTCCGTCAGAAAGCCGTTCGCTGTAGGTTAGAGACGTCCGGTGATCTTTTTGTACCAGTACTCGTAGATGTCTGCCGCCAGTCTCCAGTCATAATGCGTATTGAACGCATTGTCCATTAAGTGTTTCCATTGGTCAGGTTGGTCGTAATACATACCGACAGCTTTCTGTATAGTGAATAGCATATCATGGGCGTTGTAAGTTTTAAAAGAAAAACCGTTGCCTTCGCCGGAAACATTATTGTAATACTGGACGGAGTCTTTCAGTCCGCCTGTTTCGCGAACAATCGGGATCGTGCCGTAACGCATTGAAATCATCTGAGTCAGTCCGCAGGGTTCAAATTTGCTCGGGATCAGGAACATGTCCGCTCCGGCGTAAATCTTCCTTGACAGATCTTCGTTGAAATCAATGATCGCACGCATTTTGTCCGGGTACTGATAAGCGATTTCCTTGAGTTTATTTTCATATTCCGAATCGCCGGTGCCCAGGATGATAAACTGGATATCCATCTGAAGAATATCATGGATAACGCCCATGATCAGATCGATGCCCTTCTGATCCACAAGACGGGTGATCATCGCGATAATCGGAACGTGATCTTTCATCGGAAGACCGAGGTATTCCTGCAGCTTGGCCTTGTTTTCGCCCTTTTTCTTCTGTGAGTGGGCATAGGGAACGAACAGCGATTCGTCTGTCTGCGGATTATAGGTCTGTTCGTCGATTCCGTTGAGGATACCGATTTCCTTCCAGCTGATATCGCGGGCAACCCCGTCAAGACCTTCGCCGTAATACGGATCCTTAATTTCTTCCGCGTAGGACGGACTTACTGTCGTTACAAGATCTGCGGTGTACATCGCGCCCTTCATGAAATTCACATTTTTGTAGAATTCCATCTGAGCCGGGAAATAATCCAGATTCAGGATGCCTTTGACATCGTCAAATCCATATTCGCCCTGATACTTCATGTTGTGGATCGTAAAGACAGTTTTTGTATTTGTATAATGCCATGCGTACTGTTCTTTGAGCAGGAACGGAATGAGTGCTGTCTGCCAGTCATGGGAGTGAATAACATCGGGATAGAAATCCAGATAGGGGATCGCTTCAAGAACGGCGCGGCAGAAATAGACAAAACGTTCTGCGTCATCATAATAGCCGTACAGATTCGGGCGTTTAAAATAATGTTCGTTATCTACGAAGTAATATGTAACTCCTTCGAATTCGTATTTAAACAGTCCGACGTATTGAGATTCCTGGCCGATTTTAACCCAGAAATTCGTCAGATATTCGAATTCCTTGACGTACTTCCAAGGAATACTCTCATATTTCGGAAGGATAACGCGGCAGTCTACTTCGTCCTTCGGAAAAGCCTTCGGCAGCGCACCGATGACGTCCCCGAGTCCTCCGCTTTTAGCGAAGGGATAGCATTCGGAAGCCGCGAATAAAACTTTTAATTTGTCCATTAGTACTCCTTGCTTCTACAAAGATTTAAATAAAAAGGCCGGAGAAGGATCGCTTTTCCGGCCGCCCTGGTGCTAAATAATTGTCGCTTTTGAAAGAATGATCGGATCATCCTTCGTGCCGATTAAAGTGGCGTTGTCTCGAATCACGCATTCCTTATCGAAAATGACATGGTCAAGTTTTACGTTTTTACCGATTGAACATTTCTGCATGATGATGCTGTTGCTGATCTTTGAGCCTTCTTCGGCTGTTACTTCACGGAAGACTACGCTGTGGTCCATGTCGCCGTCGAGGTTGGCGCCTGAACCTACGATGCAGTTTGACATGACAGCGTCATCGCCGTACAGAGTCGGGTGATTGTCCTTGATCTTTGTGTAGATCGGACGGTCTGTCATGAACAGTTCTTTCAGGATATCGTAGTCAAGCAGATCCATGTTGGCGGTGTAATAGCGTTCAACATTCGTAACGCGGTTGATATATCCGGTATGAAGCGCACCGAAAACCTTCAGTGAAGTCAGGTTATCAGCGATGATATCCATCATATCCCATTCGCCGCTGTTTTCAGCCGATTCGAGGATCTGCATCAGAACAGATTTCTTGATGATGAGCATATCGACGAATTTGTTTTCGCTTTCACGTTCATGGAAACGGTCAATCTTTACGACTCTGTGTCCGTCGAGAGTCAGGAACAGATCGTTCGAAAGAGAATGAAAGTCCGGTTCATTTTCGCGATAGATGAGCGTGATATCCGCGTCGTTTTTCTTGAAGATCTGATAGGGTTCGTTGAAATCATAGCAGGTTACGAGATTCGATCCCGCCATCACGACAGTGTCGCCCTTAAACTTCTGCAGGTAGCCGATGTTGTCGATCAGGTCTCTGAGGTTAATTTTGAGCTGTTCGCCGATACGTGTGCTTGAAGAACCCTTGAGGATCGCCAGATCTCCTGTCTTTCTCGAGAGCATCCATTCCTTGCCTGTACCGAGGTGGTCGATGACTGAAGAGAACTTGCTCGACGACATGACGCCGATTTTGCCGATTCCGGAGTTGACCATATTCGACAGGTTAAAGTCGAGCAGGCGATAGCGTCCGCCGAAGGGCAGAGTTCCGACGCTGCGGTGCTGGAGCAGTTCGCGCAGATCGGAATTGTCTCCGGGATATGTCAGTAAGATTCCTAATGTATTTTTCATTGATCCGTTCCTCTTAAGAATTCAGAACATGTATTTCTGAAGGATTGTCGCTTTCGTCCGCAATATATCTGGCATCGGCAGGAACGCGGCCGTTGGTACCGATAATGCAGTTTTCCAGGATCGCTCCGTCTCCGATTACCGCGCCGGTATGTACGATGCAGTTTTTGAGAACGACATTTTCGTCGACGTGTACATCATGAGACAGGATCGAATGTTCGACCTTGCCGAAAATGACGCAGCCGTCACAGATCAGGCTGTCTTTCACTTCAGCATCGCTTTCGATGAACTGCGGATGGCGGGAGAAATTATTCGAGAAGAACGGATTGTTCTTATCCGTCAGATCGAAGTCAATCGAGTCGTCAAGCAGGTCCATATTCGCGTCAAAATAGCTCTGGATCGTTCCGACATCTCTCCAGTATCCTGAGAAGGGGTAAGCGAAGATGCGCTGTCCTTCTTCGAACAGAGCAGGAATAACGTTGTTTCCGAAGTCGTGTTCAGAGAGCGGATCATCCTGGTCTTCGAGCAGCGCTTTGCGAAGTTCCTTCCAGTCAAAGATGTAGATGCCCATTGAAGCGAGGTTGCTCTTCGGATTTTCAGGCTTTTCCTGGAATCCCAGGATTCTGTTGTCGTTGTTAACTTCTACGAGACCGAATCGGCTTGCATCTTCCCATGGAACTTCCATGACAGCGATCGTAAGATTCGCTCTTTTATCCCTGTGGTACTGAAGCATTTCCGAATAGTCCATTTTGTAGATATGGTCGCCGGAAAGAACGAGTACATATTCAGGATCGTAGCTGTCGATGAAGTCGATGTTCTGTGTAATCGCATCGGCGGTGCCGGCGTACCAGCGTCCGCCCTTCTGGCCCATGTAAGGCGGAAGAATGCGAACACCTGCGCCCGGCTTGTCCAGCGCCCAGGCGCTTCCGTCGCTGATATAGTTATTCAGAATGTACGGACGGTACTGCGTAAGCACACCGACGGTATCGATTTCCGAATTCATGCAGTTGCTGAGCGGAAAGTCGATAATACGATATTTTCCCCCGAAAAGAACTGCCGGTTTCGCGTTGTTGAAAGTCAGAGATCCCAGACGGGAGCCCTGCCCGCCAGCTAGCAGCATGGCGACGCATTCAGTCTTCATCTTTTTATTCCTCCTGATCGGACGTAATAAGGCTGTAAAATTATTATATTTTCTTGTCCATATATTACATATTAACGTTTGCGTTTAACGATTTCAACAATGAAATAAAATACAGTCAGCGAACTGACTGTATTTTTTTCATTATGCAGTTTTTACTTGATTTTCCATACATTGTTCTTGTAATCTTCGATGGAACGGTCAGAGGAAAAGACGCCGGAATGAGCAATGTTTTCAATGCTCATCTGCTGCCATTTCTTACGGTCTTTGTAAGCGCTGCTTATTTCTTCCTGCGCTCTCGCATAATCTGCGAAATCGCGGAGCACGAAGTATGAGTCGTTGTGGAGCAGAAGCGAATCGTAAATCATCGTGAAGGGCTGTCCACCGTACGTACCATCTATAAGCTGGTTCAGGACCTTGCGGATCCGTTCGTCCTGTTCATAGTAATCGAAGGAACGATAGCCGCCGTTATGCGTGTATTCGTAAACCTGCTTGTCGGTTATACCGAAGGTATACATATTGTCGTCGCCGACATTTTCAAGGATCTCGATGTTCGCACCGTCGAGGGTTCCGAGAGTAACCGCCCCGTTCATCATGAACTTCATGTTCCCGGTACCTGATGCTTCCTTGCCTGCGGTTGAAATCTGTTCGGAAATTTCAGCTGCAGGATACACGATTTCTGCAAGAGATACGTTAAAGTTGGGCAGGAACACGACGTTGAGTCTGTCCTTCATATCCGGGTCGGAATTGATCTTTTCCGCTACGGTATTAATCAGCCTGATTACTTCCTTCGCATACAGGTAGGACGGAGCGGATTTTCCTGCGAAGATAAAGGTCTTCGGCACGAATTCCTGATCCGGATTTTCCTTAAGCGAATTATACAGATGCATAACGTGAAGGATATTGAGCAGCTGGCGTTTGTATTCGTGGATACGCTTGACCTGGATGTCAAAAATAGAGTTCGGATTGATCTTCAGGTCCTGAGTCTTTTCGATATACTTCGCGAGACGTTCTTTGTTTTCAAGCTTGACTGCTGACATGGCGTCGAGGAAATCTTCATCATCCTTGAACTGTACAAGCTGTTCAAGCTTTTCCATTTCGCATGCTTCGTTCCATTCGGTTCCGATTTTATCATTGATCAGCGTTCTCAGCTTCGGATTTGCGCTGAACATAAAGCGGCGCTGAGTTACGCCGTTTGTGACGTTCGTGAACTTTTCAGGCATCAGCTCGTAGAATCCTCTGAAGGTTTCTTCTCGAAGGATCTTGCTGTGAAGTGCGGCAACCCCGTTTACAGAATGTGAACCTATAATCGAAAGGTTGGCCATATGAACGTCGCCGTCCTGAAGAATCGAACAGCTGTAGTTTCTGGCTTCGTCATTCGGATATTTCTGGTTGGTTTCGACGAGGAAGCGTCGGTTGATTTCTTCGATGATCTGGTAGACTCTCGGAAGGAGCTTCTTCATCATATCTATGGGCCATTTTTCCAGCGCTTCAGGAAGAACCGTGTGATTTGTAAATGTGATTGTTTCCGTCGTGATCTTCCAGGCTTCGTCCCATCCGAGTCCTTCTTCGTCCATAAGCAGGCGCATCAGTTCCGGAACGGCCATTGCCGGATGCGTATCGTTGATATGAATAATGATATGATCCTGGAAGCCCTCAACAGAACCGTCGTGCTGTTTTTTATACCGGCGGATAATACGTTTCAGACCCGCTGCGACGAAGAAATATTCCTGCTTCAGACGCAGAAGACGGCCTTCGAAACCGGCGTCGCTGGGGTAGAGAATCTGTGAAATCGCTTCGGCATCAGATTTTCTCTGAACGGCTTTGAGGAACTGACCCTGATTGAAGGTTTCGAGGTCGAATTCTTCGACAGGCTCCGCGCTCCACAGGCGCAGAGAATTGACTGTATTATTATGGAAGCCCTGAACGGGAATATCGTACGGAACGGCAAGGATGGGTTCGTAATTCTTCTGCAAGAATACGGTCTTTCCTTCGACCTCTGTCGTGACGACCTCTCCGCCGTATTTAACGACAACACCTTTTTCCTTGTTGCGGATTTCGAACGGATAATCGCCGTTTTTGAGCCAGTTGTCCGCGACTTCGACCTGTTCGTTATTGACGATTTTCTGTTCGAAAAGGCCGTACTTGTAGCGGATTCCGTTGCCGTGACCGGGGAATCCCATTGCGGCGGTCGAATCAAGGAAACAGGCCATCAGACGTCCGAGACCGCCGTTGCCCAGGGCCGGATCCTGTTCCATCTGCTGAAGGTCGTCATAATCGATATTAAGTTCCTTCAGCGCTTCCGGAACGAGATCACACCAGCCGAGGCTGTTTACATACAGACGCAGCATTCGGCCGATCAGGAATTCGATCGAGAAAAAGTAAATCTGCTTTTCTTCGGTCGTATTGTACGTTTCGTTCTGTGCGACCCAGTTTTTATTGATCTGATCCATTACGATCTGGGCAAGCGCGCGGTACTGCTGGTCCGGCGTCGATTCGTTAAACGGATGTCCGGACAGGCGTTCGACGGTTTCTACGTAGCCTTCCTTAAACTTATCGATTTTTCGTCGGTTCGGTGTAATATCAGTGATTACTTCTGGCGATACACCGCGGCGAGCCGGTAAAATCGGCGCCGCGGTTTTCGTCTCGTTTCCTTTTTTTTCGGCAGTCTTAACAGTTGTCTTTTTTTTGTTCATGATGTCTCCTTAAATACTATAAAATTGCCCTTTACTTTCTATAGCGTTATACATAAAAGAAGAGTCAGCCCTGTACCCGGGCTGACCCAGAATCTTTTCGAAGTGAAATGGACTAAAGCTTATTTATCAGAAGCTTTAGATTTTGTCGGAACTTCAGAAGTTTCCGGAACTTTGGAGGTTTCCGGGACTTTGGAAGTTTCCGGAACCTTGGAAGTAGCCGGGATTTTAGAAGCAGCCGGAATTTTTGATGTCTTCGGGACCTTGGAGGTTTCCGCAGCCTTTACAGCCGTGGTTTCCGCAGTTTCCGATTTAGCATTTTTTGACGTCCTTCGCGAAGTCTTTTTCCCCTTCTTCGCGGTTTCGGCAGTCGCAGTGCTGTCGGCTTTAGAGGCAGCCGTCTTTTTCTTCGGAGGCGGATTCAGCTTGCCGGCTTTATAGATAAGTGCGCTCATCGGCGGGATCGAAATCGTGATGCTGTAGTCGAGACCGTTCCATGACGATTTTTTCGCTTTTGCCGTCTTCTTGACAGGAGCGCCGCTGCCGCCGAAGCCTTCTTCGTCCGTGTTAAGAACCAGTCTGTAGGTTCTGTCTTCAGGAACGCCGACGATATAGCTTTCATGACCGGTCGGTACGAAATTCATGATACAGATCAGTTCGTCACCGGGTTTTTTGCCGATTCTTCTGAATGTGACGACACTTTGAGAAGCGTTGTCCGGATCGATCCATTTGAATCCGTCCCAGCTGTCGTCGATCTGCCAGAGCGCTTTTTCCTTCTGATAGAGACGATTAAGCGTGCGGACGTAATCCTTCATCTGACGATGATTGTCGTACTCTTCAGCCATAAACCATTCGAGCTGCTTGGCTTCGTTCCATTCGATAAACGGAGCGAATTCGGAGCCCATAAACGTCAGCTTTTTACCCGGGTGAGTAAACATGAACGCGAGCAGCAGCCGGTACTGATCGAATTTCATGTCGTATTCACCGAACATTTTGTCGATCAGAGATTTTTTGCCGTGAACTACTTCGTCATGTGATAAAGGCAGAATGTAGCTTTCGGAGAATGCATAGCTCATTGAAAATGTGAGCTTGTTCTGGAACTGGCTCCTGACATATGGGTCTGTCATCATGTATGATAATGTATCGTGCATCCAGCCCATTTCCCATTTGTAGTTAAAGCCCAGTCCGCCTGCATCGACAGGCCAGCTTACCATCGGGTAAGCGGTCGATTCTTCGGCAGCCATAATGGCATATGGGAAATTCTGGAAGATAACAGTGTTAAGCTTGCGCAGGAAAGCGACGGCCTTCAGGTCGTCGTTGCCTCCGAACTCATTTTTACGCCATTCGTCATCGTAGCCGTAATTTAAGTACAGCATCGAAGCGACGCCGTCGATACGCAGTCCGTCCGCGTGATACTGATCCATCCAGAAATAGGCGTTAGACAGCAGGAATGTGACGACTTCCGGCTTACCGTAGTCGAATTCCATCGTGCCCCACTGAGGATGTTCCGCAGCTTCATACGTGTTGGTGCCGTCGAGCATGTAAAGGCCGTGGGCATCTTTGCAGAAGTGCCCCGGTACCCAGTCGAGAATGACGTGGATTCCGGCGGCATGCAGGGCATCAATAAGCTTCATGAGCCCCTGAGGCGTTCCGTATCTTGAAGTAGCCGAGAAAAATCCGGTAAGCTGATAGCCCCAGGAGCCGTCAAACGGATGCTCCATAACAGGCATGAATTCGACGTGAGTATAACCCATATCGTTCAGATACTGGGGAAGGACGTCTGCCAGCTCATCATAGGTCAGAAACGTACCGTCTTCATGAGTACGCCAGCTGCCGAGATGCATTTCATAAATATTCATCGGATAAGGTTCCGATGCTTCAGCCGTTTTGCGTTCTTTCTTCTGCCAGGCTTCGTCAGTCCATTTAAAGCCTGAAAGATCCCAGATTACCGAAGCGGTAGCCGGGCGTTTTTCTGAGTAGAAAGCATAAGGGTCCGATTTAAAAGCAACAGCGCCGTCTTTCTGAGTGATCGCATACTTGTACAGATCTCCCTGTTTGAGACCGGAAATCGAGATTTCCCAGATCCCGCCGAGATCGTCGAGTCTCTTCATCGGATTCGCATCCGGATCCCAGCCGTTAAAATCACCGACGACTGCCACTTTCTGCGCATGAGGAGCCCACAATCTGAATACGACATCTCCGTCGTCCTCAAAATGAGAGCCGAAAAATTCGTAAGCCTGATTGTAAGTTCCCTGATGGAAAAGGTACGCAGCATCCTTTGTTTTCATATTCGTATATTTCCTTTCAAATTCTGGAAAGAGCTTTCGCTCGAGGCAGTCTGAAAACATAACTGACAATTCTTTGATGTTATTCTAACATAAAGTTCAATTATTATCTTTTTTGACCGAATATTACATTGATTTTCGCTCCTATATTCAGTACGCAGCTGAAGAAAAATAACACGACCAGCAGAATGAACAGTCCGCTCTGAGTACCGTATAAAGCGATATAGGTGATCGAACGATTCAGGAAGAACATATAGATTCTGAATACAATGCTTATGGCAAGAACGGCGAAAATCGTTCCGGGGAGTACCTGTCTGATGCGATAGGGCTTTTCAGGTGCCGCGACGTAGATCGCCATGATGAACAGAAACAGTACGAACTCCGAAAATAAAATTGCGAACAGCCGTGCGGAAAAAGCGTCGGGCAGACCGATAATCAGCAGGGAATGGATCCATGAACGTACCGATTCGGAGATCGAATACAGCACCATCAGTACAGTCGTTCCCATGGCCAGAAACAGCGTGAAAAACATCGATCTGAACCAGAGGGCTCTGCGATATCGATAGCGGTCGAAACCGTAGGTCTGGTTTATCCCGGCCAGAATCGAATACATCGAAATACTGGCCATGACAAGCGCTGAGAAACCCATAAAGGCCTGGTTATGTTCAACATATTTGACCATTTCTGACATTTCACTGACAAGATATTCGTATGACGAATTCGGCAGATAGATATGAAGCGCCTGAAGCAGACTTTCCTGCGAATCGATATAAAATCTTGAAACAAATTCGATCAGAAAGAATACGAGCGGAACGAAAGTACACAGCATATAAAACGCAAGCTGGGTACAGATACCGGGGAAATTTGTTTTTGTCAGCGAATCGATCGCGTTGTCGATGAAAGCCTTGATGCGCTCTTTTTTTGTTCTTTCGGGATAATATTTCTGATACAGCAGTTTTATATCGATAATGCCCTTTTGAACTGGCGGACCTTTCCTGATGACCGTATCCGGATAATAGCATGATTCTCTGGCCAGAAGTTTATCCGCCTTTTGATGAAACGGGTTAAGTTTTGCGAACGTAATGTTCACGACGGAACCTGAAAGAAGGATCAGGCAGAACAGATAGATATATACGATCATATTTACCGACAATGTCAGCTCGGATAATCCGACAGGCCAGAGTCCGCGATCCTGGAGGAATGTAACCAGATGAATCACAATGAGCCAGGTCCCAACCGCGAAAATTCCACCGGGCAGAGCCTGACGGAATTTGAGCCGGATTGTCGGGAAGACACAGTAACACCACGTGACGATAACGACGAGCATCGAGATCAGGTAAAAATATGAAAAAACGGTCCATATCCTGTACAGAAAATTCAGGCTTGCCGCTTCGGCAATCAGAGAAAGCTGGCGCTGGGTCACCACATAAAAATAGATAACCGAAAAGACCAGAACAGCCAGTACGATCGCATTGTAAAAAGCCTCCTGCCAGAGCTTGAAAAAATTCCGTTTTTCTTTAAAACCGGAGACTCTGGTGCTTGTCACCATAAAAGCACGGACGGACCGGATGGCCGCATAGACGATAAAGAACGCGATCAGGATCAGAGACCACGTATATAGGAAAGGATTTCCTTCAGCCCAGGTTCCGTTCATAAAATCCGTGTTTTCCAGGGTAGCAGAAGATGTGGAAAAGAATTCAAGCATTCCTTTGGGCAGGATAATTTCAAGGGAAGAAGAGATCTCATCGGAAAATTCGCTGAAAAAGAATCCTGACGCAGCATAGAAGACCATCATCATCGGCAGAAAAGCCAGAAGGATCCCATATGAAAGCTGCGCAGAGTAATTTAGCGCATTAAAGCGGTGCTGCTTTTTTATAATTTTTATAAGTTTTTGAATCATATGCATTTCCGGTCACCGCCCGATTGATCACAGATGATTATACCGGAAACAGAGGCAATCTCACAAGGCAGGATTCATTTTCTACGTTTAAAGCAGTTATGGTATAATTCAATTCTGATTATTGTATACACGACGAAGAAAAATGCAAAGCAAAAAGCAAGGAGAATATTTTGGGTAAAACACTAACTGAAAAAATCCTGGCAGATCATCTGGTATCCGGCGAAATGAAAAAAGGCGAAGAGATCGGGATTCGTATCGATCAGACGCTGACTCAGGACTCCACAGGGACGATGGCCTATATGCAGCTCGAAGCGATGGAAGTACCGCGGGTCAAGACAAAGCGTTCGCTGGCATACATCGACCACAACATGCTTCAGGAAGGTCCTGAAAATATGGATGATCACCGATACATCCAGACTGTGGCGAAAAAGCACGGTGTTGTCTTTTCAAGACCGGGCAACGGTATCTGTCATCAGGTGGAAATCGAACGTTACGGCATACCGGGACAGACGCTCCTCGGCTCCGATTCGCACACACCGACAGGCGGCGGAATCGGCATGATCGCCATCGGCGCGGGCGGACTCGATGTCGCTGTCGCGATGGCAGGCGGAGAATACTTCATTACATCTCCTGAAATCGTCAAGGTCGAACTGACCGGGAAGCTGAGAAAAGGAGTCTCTTCGAAAGATATCATCCTCGAAGTGCTCAGACAGTGCTCTGTTAAGGGAGGCGTCAACAAAGTCTTCGAATATACCGGAGACGGCGTTTCAACACTGACTGTTCCGGAACGTGCCACGATTACGAATATGGGCGCGGAACTCGGAGCAACAACATCAATCTTCCCGTCGGATGATATGACGCGTTCGTTCCTGAAGGCGCAGGGCCGCGAAGAAGATTTCAGACCGCTCAGCGCGGATGAGGATGCGCAGTACGATCAGATCGTCAAGGTTGATCTGAACACACTGGAACCTCTTGTTGCCTGCCCGCACAGCCCTGATAACGTCAAGAAGATTTCCGACATTCAGGGGATGAAAGTCGATCAGGTTGCGATCGGTTCATGTACCAATTCGTCCTGGCTGGATATGATGAAGGTTGCGTCTATTCTCAAGGGTAAGACGGTCGCGGAAAATGTCGAACTCGTCATCGCTCCGGGTTCACGTCAGGTTCTGACCATGCTGTCGGAAAACGGCGCGCTCGCAGACATGCTCAATGCAGGTGCGAGAATTCTGGAATGCGGATGCGGACCCTGCATCGGCATGGGCCAGTCGCCGAATACCGCCGGCGTTTCACTCAGAACTTTTAACCGTAACTTTAAAGGCCGTTCCGGCACGAAGGACGCATCGGTTTATCTGCTCAGCCCGGAAGCAGCGGCGGTTTCCGCGATCGCCGGCGTGCTGACAGATCCCCTTGGAGTGGATCTGCCTGATATCGAACTTCCGGAAAGCTTCCTCATCAACGACAACGTCGCTGTCGCTCCGGCTCCTGAAGGAGAAGAAGTGGAAGTGATCAAGGGACCGAACATCAAACCTTTCCCGCTGGCCAAGCCGCTCTCCGATACACTTGAAGGAAAAACGCTGATCAAGGTTGAAGATAATATCACGACCGACCATATCATGCCTTCACATGCGAAGCTTCTGCCGTACCGTTCGAATATTCCGTATCTTTCAGATTTCTGTCTGAGCCCCTGCGATCCGGAATTCCCGGCCAGAGCGAAAGAAAACGGCGGCGGATTTATCCTTGCAGGCTCCAATTACGGCCAGGGATCCTCACGAGAACACGCGGCGCTTGCTCCGGTTTATCTTGGAATTCGCGGAGTCGCGGCAAAATCTTTTGCGAGAATTCATCAGAACAATCTGATCAATAACGGGATTCTTCCGATGGTTTTCGACAATCCCGAGGATTATGACAAGATTGACGAAGGCGATGAACTCGCAGTCGAAAATGCGCTGACGGCAGTGGAAGCCGGAACATTCGAACTGATCAACCGGACGAAGAACCAGGTTTATCCTGTCCATATCGATGCTTCTGAACGCCAGAAAGAAATGCTTAAAGACGGCGGGCTCATTAACGGAATGAGAGCAAAAGCAGACGCGTAAGCAGTTCGGCTGAGAACAGTTATATCAAAAGATAATTTAACGTAAAAACACCGGAACAATTGTTCCGGTGTTTTTACGTTTGTCTGGATTACTGGGCAGATTCGGAACTGCCGGAATCTGTTGCAGCACTGTCAGAAGAGGCTGTACTGTCAGAGGAAGCTCCTGAATCAGCAGAAGATGACGTATCTTCTGCCGGGCCGCTGGAATCATAACTGCTGTCTGAGCTGTAATCTGTCGAATCATAGCTGTACGAATAATCCGAAGACGAATATGAAGACGAATAATCCGATGAATAATCGGACGAGTAACTCGAGCTGTAATCAGTAGAAGTATCTGAGGTCACGTCGTTCGCACTGCCTCCGGTACTCTGATCCGTGCTTGAATCTGCATACGTCTGAATCTTGTCGCTGATCGCCTGGAGCTGAGCGCTTGCCGTAAATTCGGAATCGTCACCGTACAGGAACTGGTGGAGAACCCGTGCGTTATCTACGAGTGTGTTCGGGAATAAGTACCATGAACCGTCAAGATAACCCCCGAGTCCGAATTCGTCTGTAGGAACGCGGAAATCCTGGAACTGAAGATCGTCAGCTGAGAGGATAGCCTGAGCGTAGGAAGAAATCTCGCTCATATCCAGAGATGTTGTAACATACGGATAAATCTTAGTGACCAGATTCATCGCAGTAAGCAGGTCAATTGATTTTACTTTTTCAAATATCCCGTTAACAACTTCTCTCTGCCGCTGGGTACGACCGTAGTCGGAATCTGAATAACGGTTTCTGGAATAAGCGAGCGCCTGAGCGCCGGTCAGCGTCTGTTCCCCTGTGGTAGTCAGATCTGGGTCGCTGCGATTTCCGAACTTATTCGAGTCTCCGAGATACTGGTTGGTCCAGTAAAGAACATCCTCGTTCTGTACATTGACCGTTACACCGCCGACAGCATCGACAAGATCCATCAGGCAGTCGAAGTTGACAGTCATATATTCTGTAATGTTCAGATCGAAATTCTCATTGATGGTTTTGATCGCCAGTTCCTCACCGCCGAGGCTGTAGGCGGCGTTGATTTTCTGGTAAGAAGTATCGCCGTCAGTCGTGGTGATCTGCACGAAGGTATCGCGCATGATGGATGTAAGCTTTACGGTATTGTTCTTTAAATCTATTGTGGCGATCATGATCGTATCGGTACGGTCGCCCTCTACGTCCGGATCGTTCCGGCCGTCTATTCCGAACAATGCGATATTAATAACATCTTCGGAAAGCCCGCTTTTAGCGTTAAGATTCTCCGTATTCAGATCGCCCGACTGAGTGGAAGCATACATACTATAAACGTATAATCCGCTGCCGAGCAGCATGAGCAGCATTACCATGATTGCTGTGACTGTAATTTTTTTTCTTCGGGACATAGGAACCTTTCAATTGTTCTGTGTTATTGTCAGAGTCAGATTAAGTAAATGAAAGCTGAACTAAAAAAGAATTTAAAACTTTTTGTTATCAGTTCAGAAATAAGCGCGTATACAAGAGTTACGCTTTATGAATTGTAACATATTTCTTGCAAATTGAATACATTACTGTTACAATTTTTGTTATTCTGCCCGTGCAGTTAGACAATCTAATGCACGTCAAGTATAATTATATAATGAATTAAATCTGCTTAGTTAAAGGCTGGAGAATCATGATACCAAATAAAGTTCTGATAACAGGAAGCAATGGACAGCTTGGAAGAGAATTGTCTCTGCAGCTCAAGGAAAAAGGAATCGGATATGCCGGCTACGATATACCGGAGATCGATATTACAAATAAAGAGAGCATCCGCGAAGTAATGGATGCTGAAAAGCCGGACTGCATTATTAACTGCGCTGCGGTAACCAATGTTGACGGATGTGAAGAACAGAGAGTTCTCGCGCAGCAGGTGAATGCGGAAGCCCCGGGTTATCTGGCGGAAGAAGCGGCGTCGCGCGGAATTCCGATCGTTCAGGTTTCGACAGACTATGTTTTTGACGGCAACGGTGTTCTCGAGAACGGTTCCGTCAGGCCGTATGTTGAAACGGACAAGATAGATCCTCAGAGTGTTTACGGTTCTACCAAGGCTGACGGCGAACACAAGGTAATGAGCGCTACCGGTCAATATTTTATAATCCGGACGGCATGGCTGTACGGAGACGGGAATAACTTCGTCAGAACAATGCTTAAACTCGCGGAGAATCATCCGGAAATAACGGTTGTAGATGATCAGATAGGATCTCCGACGAGCACGGAGGATCTTGCTGCGGCAATTATCGATCTGCTGGGCAGCGAAGATTACGGAATTTATCACGGAACTGCCGAAGGACAGTGCTCCTGGGCAGATTTTGCCGCGGAGATTTTTCATCTGGCGGGGATAGATTCTAAAGTCGTACCGGT
>ERZ1032812.22-NODE-22-length-17552-cov-6.922730_pt1 | contig 17552 bp, 18 predicted proteins | sample MGYA00517094_ERZ1032812 | MGnify/ENA primary metagenome ERZ1032812 (study PRJEB33719, sample SAMN04262549) | wastewater metagenome | biome: sewage system; feature: street-access sewage; material: sewage | place: Peru: Lima | collected 2013-01-15 ... | reverse complement strand
TTGGATCTGCTGTAGAATGTACTTTCCGAATATAAAATAATGCTGAAAATAATTTTACGAGGTGCTATAGTGTGTTCATACCAAATGCGAAAGGAAAGAAATGAGAGATCTAAACGAGAAACTCAGGGGAAATCTGATCGTCTCATGTCAGGCGCTGCCGGATGAGCCGCTGCATTCATCATTCATTATGGGCCGGATGGCGCTGGCCGCAGAACAGGGAGGCGCCCGGGGAATTCGGGCCAACACCGCAGAGGATATCAGAGAAATTCGAAGGAATGTCGATCTGCCCGTAATCGGAATCGTGAAGCGGGAGTATCAGGACAGCGATATTTACATTACGCCCACTCTTCGTGAAGCTGACGAGCTGGTCGAAGCAGGCTGTGAAATTATCGCGACGGATGCGACGGACAGACTCAGGCCGGACGGTCAGACACTCGACGAGTTTTATGAGCAGCTGCGGGACCGGTTTCCGGGTCAGAAGTTTATGGCCGATTGTTCAACTGTTGAAGAAGCGCTTCATGCCGATAAGCTCGGATTCGATTATATAGGAACGGGTCTGTATATTTTCTGTCAGCAGAACCCTGCGCTCCTGCAGACCGCTCAGCAGGATCAGATTTTCGCCTCGTTCATCGCGTATCAGCTGCCGGTAGGAATCACCGGACTTTTACTGGCTGCGATCTATGCGGCGGCGCAGTCGACTCTGTCGACCGGGCTTAATTCGGTGGCCACGAGCTGGACGCTGGATATTCAGGAACGTCTGACGAAAAAGCCCCTCAGCTTCGAACAGCAGACGAAAATCGCGAGATGGGTTTCTCTCGGTGTCGGCGTGCTCTCCATCGTCGTCGCGATGATCCTCGCCAACGGGCAGATCAAATCCGCCTATGTCTGGTTCAACAGCTTTATGGGTCTGGTCCTTGGCGTTCTGGCGGGAACCTTTGTTCTGGGCGTGTTCACGAAGAAGACCTCACCGATGGGCGCATACTCGGCCTTCGCCGTTTCAAGTATCGTGATTATCTGGATCAAATACATGGAACCGGATGTTTCGATCTGGTCCTATTCACTGATCACCATCGGTATCTCGGTTATCGTCGGGCTTGTCGTCAGCGCCATCGAACGGGCTGTCACCGGCAGGAAGGTCGAGGCGGATACCTATACGACGGTCTACGATCTGAAGAAGATCAAGGATGAAAAGAAGGTCGGCGCAGATAAAGCTCCGAACGCAGTGCTTGCAGAAGAAGGAGAATAGAATGATCTACGGACATGTCGAAGACAGCATGACAGACACGCTTTCCAGCGATATGCTGGCCTGTCTGAAGATGGCGGCTCTGTTCGAGACCGGTAATCCGGGGAGCTATCCGATAGACGGAGACCGCGTATTCGTCAATATTGTCGAATATCCGACTGTTGAAGAAGCAGATCGTTTCTGGGAGGCTCATCGCAGCTACCTGGATCTCCACCTGATGCTTGAAGGTGAGGAACGCATCGCTCTCGGCAGGACCGAGATCATGGAACAGAAGGATTATGTCGAAGCCGACGATTTTCTCCCGGTCGACGGGGAAGCCTGTGCATCCGTGATCCTTCGTCCCGGAGATTTCCTCGTCTGCTATCCGGAGGATGCGCACATGACCGCACTGAAGGCAGACGAATCGATGAAGATACGCAAGGCGATCTTTAAGATCCGGATTAATCCGGAAGGTCCCGCCGGTGTCTGACAAGTATTTCGCCTGTTTTGATATCGGAGGAACCGCGATTAAATACGGGACTGGGGATTCCTCCGGCAGGCTTGTTTCGCGGAACGAGGTGCCGACTGAAACAGGCGGCGGTCAGGCGGTTTACAGGCAGGTGGAGAGGCTGACGGAAGAAATGATCGATCAGTTTCCCCTGGACGGCATATGCATTTCGACAGCCGGTGTCGTCGACCCGGAAGCAGAGAGAATTGTTTATGCCGGACCGACCATCCCGGATTATACAGGAGTCGAATTCAGGCGGCCTCTGGAGAAACGCTTCGGCATCCGCTGCGAGGTCGAGAACGATGTGAACTGCGCGGGCCTGGCGGAACAGATCTTCGGGGCCGCACGGGAAAGCTCGGTTACGCTGTGCGTGACAGTCGGGACAGGCATCGGCGGGTGCCTGCTGATTGACGGAGCTCTTTACCGCGGTGCCGGAAACGCCGCCTGTGAGATCGGCTATATGCCCTTCGGATGCACCGATTTTCAGAGCGCCGCGTCTGCGTCGGCCTTGTCCCGGACGGTGGCGCGCAGGAAAAAAGAAAAGCCGGAGGACTGGGACGGCAGACGGATCTTCGCACAGGCGCCGGAGGATATCGTGTGTGCCGATGCGGTCACTGAAACGGCGATAAATCTCGGCAGGGGAATCGCGGCGGTCTGCTGCATCGTGAATCCGGAGACTGTCATACTCGGAGGCGGCGTTCTCGAGGCTGAAGGATTTTTCAAATCAGTCAGTGATGAGATCGTCTCGTGTCTCCCGGAGGGTCTTACACGGGGAATGAAACGAACGAGTCAGTTCCCGGATCAGCGAAGTAACGAAGGATGAAGATGAGCGATCGGCTTTTCGGCTGACCGCTCTTTTCGTGTGTATTAAAATAAATGAAACAGACAAAACGGCGGTTAATCATGAGACAGAAAAACAATATCGTTCCGCAGATCGAGTCCGTCTATTCGAATCTGACGCAGCTCGAACAGACAATCGCGGATTATTTCATATCGGAACCGGCAGACGAGGATCTCTCCGCGCAGGCAGTCTGCGGCAGACTGTTCATCTCGGAGGCGACACTGACGCGCTTTTCGAAAAAATGCGGCTTCAAAGGATACCGCGAATTTATTTTCCAGTACGGGCTCCAGACACAGCGGACGGACGAACCCAACGATCTTCAGACGCGCACGGTCCTCGATACGTATCAGGAGCTGCTGGACAAAAGCTACGTGCTGCTCGACGAAGCCCAGATGCAGCGGGTCGTGAAGCTGTTCCTGCAGAAAAAACGCGTGTTTGTCTACGGGATCGGCAGCTCCGGCTGTCTGGCGACGGAGATGAAGATACGGTTTATGCGCATCGGCATTCAGATTTACGCGGTGACCGACGCTCACGTCCTGAAGATGAACAGTGTCATGACGGACAAGGATACTCTCGTTGTCGGGCTGAGCCTCGGCGGAAAGACGAACGAGACGCTGTCGGCGCTGGAAGAAGCGAAAAAAGCGGGAGCGACCACCGTATTAATGACCTCCAGGAATGACGAGAGTCTGAAGGAATGCGCCGACGAGATCATGCTGGTTCCGGTCAAGGAAAATCTCGATTTCGGCAACGCGATCTCGCCGCAGTTTCCGGTTATGATCATGGTGGATATTCTGTTCAGCAAGATCCTGGAAAGCGATCTGTACAGACGAAGCGCCGTTCATTCGTACACGCTTAGCAAGATACTCGAACGGAAGGAATAGCGGATCAGGCACTGATCCGCTTGTTTTGATTGTTCTGCATGTCGACTTTGAAGACAAACTTGTCGCCCCGGACGATGGAGGACGTATATTCGATGACGGCGCCTTCCTCGCGGCTGATTCGTTCGAGACGGATGCAGGGAGTAGACGGCCCGACTTTAAGCAGCTCCTGCTCCAGCGGCGTTGGCAGTACGGGACAGAAGGTCTCGCTTGCGGAATCCGGAAACAGATCGTATTTTTTCGAGAGATAATCGTACAGCGAACCGTCTCCTTCGAGAACCCGGGTCTCGAGCCGGTGGAAGCGCGACTTGGGCAGCCAGGTCGTTTCGATCATCAGCGGATAGCTGACGGCGGACCGGATCCGGACCAGCCGGTGAAACTGAGAGCCTGCTGGATGCTCCAGTTTTGCTGCCAGGGTGGCGTCGATAGGGAGCTGTGTATATTCGTAAATTTCGTTGCTGATGACGGTGTTGCTCGCCTTCAGACCGTCGGTGAATGAATAAAAATGGTTAAGCGGCTGCTCGAAGACCTGCGGCTTGACAAACGAACCGTTTCCGTGAACGGTATAAATCACGTCTTCTTTCTTGAGCAGATTGAGCGCCTGCCGGACTGTGGATCTGCTGACATGATGTTTATCAGTCAGATAACGTTCGGACGGCAGCGGCTCGTTTTCACGATATTCTCCGCCAAGTATCGAACCGCGGATCTGTTCTGCCACAATTTTATATAACGACTGCATCAGAATAATCCAATCTAGCTTCAGTATTGTACCTATTTTGGCACAATCGTATTATACTACGTTTTTTCCATTCCTCCCAGAGGCTTTAAGCGCCGCTACTCAGTAAAAATTTAACAAAACATACACTGGTCCAGGTGGTTTGTTCAACTGGTTCATACCACCTGATGAAATGGGTTAAAAGACGTTGTAAACGTTGCTTTTAACTCAAATCCAAGTAAAATGACAATTACAACATGAAACACAACACGAATTACAGCAAGGGGAGAAAAGAAGATGGCAGAACCTAATATCCTGCTTACGCGGATCGACAATCGTCTGATCCACGGGCAGGTAGGCGTTACATGGACGATGACACTCGGGGCGAATCTGATTCTCGTGGCGGATGATGAGATCGCGGGGAACGAGATGATGCAGGAGCTGATGGGCGTAACGGCGGAATCTTCAGGAGCAGGCGTACGCTTTTTCACGCTCCAGAAGACGATCGACGTGATCCATAAGGCTTCCGCAAAGCAGAAGATTTTTATCGTCTGCAAAACGCCTAAGGAAGTCCGCGCACTGGTAGAAGGCGGCGTTCCGATTAAAGAAGTAAATGTCGGCAATATGCATTTTTCAAAGGGAAAGACTCAGCTCAGCAAAAGGTTTACGTGGATGACGACGACCTGGCGGATCTGAAAGCGCTCAAGGACGCGGGTGTCAACGTCTTTATCCAGGACGTTCCCGGCGATCCGAAAGAAGAAGTGAAGGGAATCTAAAATGGAAATTACACTCGCACAGGGCATCGGCCTCGCGCTGATGGCAATTGTCGTCGGCGTCGACTTCTGGCTCGAAGGCTTTTTCATCTTCAGACCGATTATCGTAAGCACGCTTACCGGTCTTATTCTCGGCGATCTGACGCTGGGGCTCGTAACCGGCGGTATCACCGAGCTCGCGTTCGCGGGACTTACCCCTGCAGGCGGAACGCAGCCGCCGAACCCGGTTCTCGCAGGCGTCATGACGACGGTTCTCGCGTATACGACGGGTCAGGCGCCGGCTGCGGCTATGGCGCTGGTGCTGCCCTTCAGCTTCCTGATGCAGTACGTCATTCTGTTCTGTTACTCGAGCTTCTCGCTGTTCATGAAGTCGGCGGACGAAGCCGCGGTTAACGTGGACACGAAAAAAATCGTTCAGATCAACATCGTCTGCACGGTTATCGTCGCGCTGCTATACGGTATTATCGTATTCCTGTGTGCCTATGTCGCTCAGGATGCGATGAAGACATTTGTCGAAATCCTGCCTGAATGGCTCACTCACGGTTTCGAAGTAGCAGGCGGAATCCTTCCTGCTGTCGGTTTCGCCATGCTTCTTAAGGTCATGCTTAAGGGAGAATACGTTCCGTACCTCCTGATCGGCTTTGTTATGGCAAGTTTCCTCGATTTCGCGAATCTGCTTCCCGTCGCGGTTATCGGTACGGCGCTCGGACTGATCACGTACAATCGTGAAAAGAAGATCCAGGAAGAAGCGGCGCTCATTAAGGTCACGGAAGTCAATATCGAGGAGGATGATGAAGATGGCATCTGAAAATAACGAAAAGCTCATCACGAAAAAAGACATAACGAAGCTGGGGCTGCGTTCTCTTTTCCTGCAGGCGAGCTTCAACTACGAACGAATGCAGGCATGCGGATTCCTGGTTTCCCAGCTTCCGCTGCTCAAGAAGATTTACAAGGACGACGACGCGGGTTTGTCCGCGGCGATGGAAGACAATCTCGAGTTCATCAACACCCACCCGAACCTCGTAGCCTTCCTGATGGGGCTTCTGATCTCGATGGAAGAGGCTCATGAAAAGAGAGAGACTATTCAGGGGATCAAGGTCGCCCTGTTCGCGCCTCTCGCCGGCATCGGTGACGCGATATTCTGGTTCACGCTCCTGCCGATCATCGCGGGCATCAGCGCCTCGATGGCGATCGAAGGCAGCGTAGTCGGACCCATCATGTTCTTTGCGGTCTATGTCGCGATATTCGTCATGCGAATAGCCTGGGCCCACTGGGGATATGATCTGGGGACGAAGGCGATCGGAACGATCAAGGCGAAATCATCGATCATAAGCAAGGCTGCAACCGTACTGGGCTGCACGGTTATCGGCGGACTCATCGCTTCCTACGTCAACATTAACGTTCTGACGGAAATTTACGTAAACGCACAGAAGACGGTCAATCTCCAGACAGACTTCTTCGATATGATTTTCCCGAATATCCTGTCCATCGGCTACGTCTTCACGATGTACTACTTCCTGAAGAATAAGAAGGTAAGCCCGGTTGTTCTGATCCTCGTGACCTTCGGCCTGGCGATTCTCTGCTCCTTCTTCGGAATCCTCTAGAAGTTGGGCAGACCGATCAGAATATTTGCAAGCGATATGGACGGGACGCTGCTCAGGAAGGATTTCACGATAAGTCCCGAGAATGTCAGCGCCGTCCGAAGGCTCGGCGAAGCGGGTATCGTTTTCGCCGTCGCCACCGGAAGAACGTACTACGACGCGATGTCCATCTGCGGCCGGTACGATCTGAAACCCTACGTGATCTCGAATAACGGAACCTGCGCTTTTTCTCCGGACGGCGAGCTTATTTACGCAAGACCCATCGCGAGAGCGACGGCGGCTGAGGTTATCAGGTGTCTCGAGGCAGAAAAAGCGTGCTTCGGAATCGGAACCAGCGATCATTACATCGCGCCTGAAAACTGGGAACAGACACTGGACGATGAAATCGCGGATCTCAGAGAACGGGATATCCTGATCACGGAAGACTACGTCGACTTTATTAAAGAAGAGATGCTCGCCCAGCACGGTATCCGGTACATCGCGTCCACCGACGAGCTGTTCGAGGAGACAAACGCGATTTACAGTATCTCGCTGATGATCGCGGATCAGGAAAAGCTTCACCGTATCAAAAACCGTCTTGAAAGGATTCCGTCCCTGCTGGTTTCGATTTCCGGCAAGCATAATGCGGAAATTATCGAAAAACGCGGCACGAAGGATCAGGCGCTCAGATGTCTGTGTGCAAATCTGAATACGGATCTTAACGAAGCTGCCGCCATCGGCGACAGCCTGAACGATCTGGAGATGATCCGTGAAGCGGGGATAGGCATCGCTGTAGCCAACGCACGAAAAGAGGTGCTCGATGCGGCCGATATGGTCGTGGCGGATCATCTGGAAAACGGCGTCGCACAGGCAGTGGACAGGCTGCTCTGTTCGTAAGTGGTTCAGGATACAGATATGCAGATTTCGGACGGCTTATGCCGTCCTTTTTTTCAAGGAAGAATAGGAAAATGAATAAAATTATCATTACGGGTCACGGTTATTTTGCGACGGGCCTCGAGTCGTCATCGGTTCTGATAGCGGGAAAGCAGGAGAATGTCGCCGCAGTGGACTTTCCGGAAGAATTCAGCACAGAGGATCTCAGAGACAGACTTCACAGCGAAATCGAATCGGCGCAGGAGGGCGTGATTATCCTGACGGATCTTGCCGGCGGTTCTCCGTATAATATGTCGGTTCTGGAAAAAGCATCACATCCGGACAGAGAGATCGCGGTTCTCTCCGGATCGAATCTCGGCGTTCTCCTGTCCTGTATCTTTTCGATGGAAGAGGATCCGGTACTGACAGCGAAAACCGCTCTTGTCGAAGGCAGGGACGCGATGCAGCTGTACGAACGCAGAGCGCCTGCCAGGACTGAGGAACCGGACGAAGGAATCTGAACTTTATCCTTTCGCGGAATATTTCAGATCGGTAATTACCAGAAGCATAAAAACAGACAGTAAAAAAAGAAGTCTTTCGAACGAAATCAGGAGTTTAACCTGAAGACATTCGGAGGACTTCTTTTTATAATTTTTCAGCCGGACGGGCGGTATAATCAGCAGACGACTCAGCTGCAGCGCAGATCCGGATTTGTTTTATGCACAGAAGCAGCGTTGAGGAGGTTTCTGACAGTGTTTTCGGCCTTGCCGAGACCGTCGCCGTTAAGGGAATAGTGAGACCAGCGGCCCTCTTTTCTGCAGCTTACGATTCCGGCTTCACACAGAATCTTCATATGATGAGAGAGCGTGGACTGGCTGATATTGAGCTCTTCGAGCAGAACGCAGGCGCACAGCTCCCCGCCGGTAAGCCGGTCAAGGATCTTCAGTCGGTTTGCGTCACTCAGCGCTTTAAATAAGATGACATCCTGATCGCAGATTTCCATATTACGACCTTTCTAATGATAAATGTAACTGTCCACAGGTTTTACAGGTTCGGAAGAATCTTACCATTTAAATTGATTATAATCAATTTAGCGGACACCGAGTTTATTTGAGAATTTTTGTTGTTTTCTCCTGCAGACAGAAGAATCAGAAGAATACAGGGTAAATAGACTTGATATATTGATAAATATCGATATAATAATTATAGATCGATATTTATCGATATAAAATATTGTAATATAAAACGATTTAGAAAGGAATCCGTTATGGAAATAAAACATTATAATCCGCTGGATCAGAACTGGACAAAATACCTGTTCTTTACCGGAAAGGGCGGAGTCGGGAAAACATCAACCGCCGCGGCGACGGCAATTGCTCAGGCAAGGAGCGGAAAGCGGGTTCTGCTCCTCAGCACGGATCCCGCGAGCAACCTTCAGGACGTATTCGAACAGCCCCTGGACAACAAAGGGACGAAGATAGAGAGCGTTCCGGGTCTTACGGTCATCAACCTGGATCCCATCGAAGCGGCCGAAGAATACAAGCAGTCGGTGGTAGGACCGTACAGGGGAAAGCTTCCGGAGAGCGTGATCGCGAATATGGAGGAGCAGCTCTCAGGATCGTGTACTGTCGAGATCGCTTCCTTTAACGAATTCTCAAAATTCATCACAGATCCGGATATTGAAAATAATTACGACTCTGTTATCTTCGACACGGCGCCGACCGGTCATACGCTGCGCATGCTCCAGCTGCCAAGTGCCTGGGATTCTTTTATCGATACGAGCACCCACGGCGCATCCTGTCTGGGACAGCTGTCGGGTCTGGACGAGCATCGCGAGATGTATAAGCACGCAGTTAAAATGCTCGGGGATGAGAATCTGACGACACTTGTCCTTGTCGCACGTCCGGACAAAGCATCACTTGCGGAAGCTGCCCGCGCATCCGAAGAGCTGGGACAGATCGGAATCGAGAATCAGATGCTTGTGTTGAACGGACTGCTGCCGCATGTAGATTCCGATGACACGCTGGCGGGCGAATTTGCTCAGCGCCAGAACAGGGCTTTAAAACAGATCCCGGAAGCATTGAGGAAGATGCCTTCACGTTCCATTGAGCTTCATTCCTTCAACCTGTCCGGCATCGAAAGTCTTGGCAGAATGTTCGGCCCCGAGGAAGAATCGTCGGAGACAGTCGAGCTTGCGCATCTCGAATCGAAGCAGATGAAAGATCTGATCGACGATCTGGTCAGGAGCGGGAAAAAGGTCGTCTTCACAATGGGCAAGGGCGGTGTCGGCAAAACGACGATTGCAGCTCGGATCGCACGGGAGCTGGCCGGGCGCGGCAGAGCTGTCGTGCTTGCGACGACTGATCCGGCTGGACACCTGGCAAAGGAAGCCTTCAGGGATCCTGGAATCGAAATACGAAATATTTCCGAAGCGGAGGAACTGGCAAAGTACCGTGAAGAGGTAGTGGGGAAGGCAGTGGCAGGAGGTGCGTCTCAGGAAGATATCGACTATATCGAAGAGGATCTGCGCAGTCCCTGTACCCAGGAGATCGCTGTATTCCGTGCGTTTGCAGATATCGTCGATGAGGCTCAGGAGAAGGTGGTCGTCATCGATACGGCGCCGACGGGCCATACGCTGCTGCTGCTTAATTCGACGGAAAGCTATCATCATGAAATGGAACGGTCGAAGGCAGATATTCCCGAATCGGTGACGCGCCTGCTGCCGCGGCTCAGGAATGCTGAAGAGACGGAAGTTGTGATCGTCACACTGCCCGAAGCGACGCCCTTTTACGAAGCGGACCGTCTGAAAGAGGATCTTGAGCGCGCGGAAATCGCCCAGAAGTGGTGGGTGATCAACGCGAGTCTGCTGGCTGCAGAGCCGGAGGACAAGTTCCTGAAGAGCCGCGCTGCGGGAGAAGAACGGTGGATCAGACAGATCGAAAAAACGGCCGGCGGAAACGCCGTGCTGGTCCCGTGGACTGCGTGAAATACATCTGCCGAGTTTTAAGTAATTTTATTTAAAAATGATACGCTTTCAGAAAACAAGACTGAAAAGCGCTTCTAATTAACGGAGGTACTCAAATGACTAAAATTGAAATCTATGATCCTGCCATGTGCTGTTCCACCGGCGTATGCGGTCCCGGTGTGGATCCTGAACTGCTGCGGATGAGCACTCAGCTTGACCGTCTGAAAAAGGAAGGCGTAGACGTCGTCCGCCACAATCTGTCGGAAGAACCGCAGGCTTATGTCGACAACAAGGTCGTCAACGATCTGCTTGCCGCTGAAGGAGTCGAGGCTCTGCCGATTACGTTCGTCAACGGAGAGCTGCAGACGAAGGGATCGTACCCGGGGACCGCGATACTGACGGAATGGACGGGAGTCGAACTTTCTGAAGCGGCTGAAGCCCCGAAGAAAAAATGCTGCTGCGGAGGCGGAAAAAGCTGCTAGAAAGCCCTGATGGGTTTAATCAGCCCGGATTTAATTGATCGGAGAAAACCAATGACCAGAATGCCAGTCGTATTTGCGGGACACGGAAGTCCGATGCTCGCGATCGAAGATAATGAGACAACCGGAGAATTCCGAAGAATCGGAGAAGAAATCATCGCGAAATACGGCAGGCCGAAGGCGATCCTCGCGATCTCCGCTCACTGGTACACCGACGGCACGTTTATCCAGAGCACGGAAACGCCGAAACAGATCTACGATATGTACGGCTTCCCGAAGGAGCTGTACGAACTCAGCTATCCTGCGGACGGAAGTCCGGAGCTGGCAGACGAGATTCAGAAGATTCTCGGAGACAAGGTTCAAGTCGACAACGAATGGGGAATCGATCACGGGACATGGTCCGTTCTCGTTCATATGTTTCCGGACGCGGATATTCCCGTCGTTCAGCTGTCAATAGACGGTACCCTGACGTCGAAAGAATCCTTCGAGCTGGGTGAAAAGCTGTCGTCGCTCCGGGAACAGGGAGTCCTGATTTTCGGAAGCGGCAACATCGTCCATAATCTCCACAGGATCGAACCGGGTAATCCGGGCGGCTCGACTCATACCCGGGAGTTCAGCGATACCATCGTCGAGGCGGTGGAAAAGCGGGACGACGCGAAGGTCATCGGCTACGAACGCGAACCCAACGCGCCCTACGCCGTTCCGACACCGGAGCACTTCCTGCCGCTGCTGTACGTTCTCGGCGCAGCCGGAGATGACAAGGGCAGAGTGTTCAACAACGAACACAGCATGGGATCGATCTCGATGGCAGGATTTACGTTCGGACTGGAATGAAATTCGACCGGAGCTGTATATAAATTATTTTAGATGCTTCCTTAATGGAGCGGTTTACACAAAGAGCGCTGCAGATCATTATTCTGCAGCGCTCTTTCTTTGAAATACGGTCGACATTTTCAGCCGTTTCAGCTATTTTTCGGTGTCACCGGAATGGTCAGGCTGCTGTCGTACTTTCCGCCTGTGTAAATGACGTGACGGCCGCGATTATGATCCTGCGGCAGAGGAGCTTCTTCGCGTTCCGGCAGCTTTTCGCCGGATTTTTCTCCGAGGGTTATCATCCTAACCTTTTCACCCGGCATGTATGTGAAGCCCTCTTCCGGCACTTCGATCTTCTTCGTCCCGAAGATATCCGGCGCATTGCCGGTTTTAGAGGATTTCCAGGCGGAAACTGTAAGCTGCAGATATTCACCCTTTCTGAACTGTATCGCCGTCGGCCAGATCGCGATATCCAGCGGTACGATCTCAGCGTTTTCGAGCTTCTGCTCGTGCGCCATTGTCTGGAACGGCTGTTCTTCCGTACTGCGCTCCGGATCCAGCTCCCGCATCGAGGCGCGCATATAGCCCTTTGCCGAGACAGCCTTCATCGGCGAGACGAGAAATTTGCGTCCGAAACGGTTCAGCTTCTCGACCTTTACCTCGAGATCCATATCGTCGTGATCCGGCGCCTGAACCCACAACCGCAGTTTCATGTATCCGGAAAGCTCCATATCGCGGTCTGTCTTCATCCGGAAGACTGTGCTCTTCTGTTTCGAATCAGAGTCGTAAACAGCGCTGCTCTGAATGACAGTCGAATGCCTGCTGAGAGTTCCCTCCGCAGCGTTCAAATAAAGCTTCCGGCTTACGGTTCTCACAGGCGGGAAGGAGTCTTCGGGACGGTCGACGATGTCTTTTCCCCCGGGATTCAGGACGCTCATCCGGACTTTCGGCGTATTCTCCCATCCGTTATCCTTATCCATCAAGTAGCGGTCGAAAAACTTTCTAAGGTCTTCGACATGTTCCGTATTGTAATAATCGTCCCATTCTCCGGTGTTGTGTATCCTGAGCCATTTATTTTCGGACGAGATCCGCTTCCAGCCTTCGATGCTGCCGTTCGTGTGAATCGGATTCGTGTAGCTTGCGGCGATATAGGCGGGCGTGACGATCGATTCGAGATCCGCCGCTTTGTCGCGCCAGTAGTCGTTCATCAGCGGCGTTTCATTCATGATGGTCACGCAGTCTTCGACGCCTCCCTTCGGAGTCGAAGCGAAGGAATCGGTGAGGAACTTGATAAATTCCGGCATCATCACACCGCCTCTCGTCGCGACTTCGCGATAACAGTCGTTGAGTCCCTCCCAGGGCGCGATCGCGGCCAGATGTTCAGGCTGCTCCGCGGCGACGAACCACTGAGAGATCGCGAGCCACGAGTTTCCGCTCATGCCGACCTTTCCGGAACACCACTGCTGATCCGCGGCCCATTCGACAATGTCCGCACCGTCTCTGCCATAATCGCTGCCGAAAAACAGGACGATGCCTTCCGAATTGTACGCGCCTCTGACGTCCGGGTTGATCACCGCGTAGCCGTGAGAGACCCAGTACGCCGGATCTGGTCCTTCGAATTTCTGCAGACCCGATGTCGCGTTTTTCGGAACTCCTGCCCGCATCGGTACATCGTCAAGCCACTGGCTGCCGATCTCCTTCCCATAGGGACTAAGCGCCAGAATCGCGGGATGCTTCTGATCATCCGCCGGACGGAATACATCTGTATAGATTGTCACGTCGTCACGCAGTCTGACCGGAACGTCCCGTTCGAGAACGATATCGCAGGGAAGAGGCATCGCTCCCTTCATACGGATGCTGCCCTTTTTAAGCAGCAGCTTTTCCTGACGGAAACCCGGGTAACGGGCGGTCGGCGCGGTGACAGGCAGGGCCTGACGTACCGGAACTTCCAGCTCCGTGCCCGTTCTGTCATGAAGGATCATCCTCCGCTTATCTGTTGAGTCGTTCATAATTTTCATTGTCTTTTATTCTTTCTGTTATTCTAGTTTTCTACTTCGATACTATTGTAGCGAAATGCGCAAGGCGATACAATAGTACCAGAATGAACGCTGCAGAACGTTCAATTATTGGAGCGAAACGGAGAAAAAACAGCATGTATCATATCAGCAGAGACAAGCGCTCCGCCCAGTCGGCGCAGCTTATATATGAAGGCCTGATGGAATGTATAAAAAAGAAGCCTTTCGACAAGATCACGATAAGCGATCTACAGAAGGCTTCGTCTGTGGCGAGAACGACGTTCTACCGAAGCTTTGACAATATATCAGATGTTCTGTACTGGAAATGCGACGAGTGTTTCAGGGAAGTGCTGGGAGAATACAGACCGGACGCGTATCCGGACGAGATCGAGTTTGCGCGTCACTATTTCGGATACTGGATGGGGCACAGCGATATTCTCGAGCTGCTTATCCGGATCAACCTGCAGGATATTATCTACGCCTGTCATATGAAGAATGCGGAGACGCTTCACGAACGCTACGGGAATCTTCAGGGAGCTCCGATGACTCACGGAAACTACTTCATGGCTGTGCGCACAGGTTTTACGATCAGCATTCTGACTGCCTGGCTTGAAGGGGGCAGGAAAGAGACGACGGAGGAAATTATCGAAATCGTCGGGGAGCAGCTGGCGTATCTCGGGAGAAACGGCAAGCTGTATCCCTGACTATTTTACGATTGAGATTTCGCTTTCGATAATGTCCTGGTAAATTTCATCCACACTGGCGGCCTGAATCAGGTCCTGAAGCAGTGTCGTGTTCTTGATCATCCGGGTCAGGTCGATGACAGCCGGAATATGATCGTTAGTGTTTTCCGGTGCGAGGAAGAAGACGACCTGCGCCTTCTTATCCCCGAAGGAAACAGGCTCTTTATAGACGATCAGACTCATCGCGGTCTTATGTACCGCATCGGAGACTCTTCCGTGAAGCATTGCGAATTCACCGTCGGTGACTGCGTAAAAACCAAGCTTTTCCATTCCCCGGATGGTCGCGTCGACATATTCTCCGGTAACGGCGCCCTGTCGAATCAGAATATCGCCTGCCTGCCAGACGGCTGTCCGCCAGTCGGGCGCTGTTTCGATGAGACGGATCGAATCGAAGCGCAGCAGTTTTCTCAGGCTTCTGCCTTCCGTTTTGTGTGTGACACTCTGACAGCCCAGTTCTTTCTCAATCAGATCCATCACTTTCTGCCGGTCCTCCGACGAGAGAAAATCCAGTTTCTGTTCGAGGGAGAGCAGACTGCTGCCGATGCGTTTTCGTTTAATTCCAAGCGCTTCTATCGCATCATAGTCTTCGCCGGTTGGAAGAGGATTTACGACAATAGCCGGTACAGGCAGTTCGACCGGAATCTTTGTCGTCGAGATCACCGCGTCGATTCCTTCAAGATTCTCAGTGCTGATCCTGTATACAGGAAGCGTCCGCACAATCCGGATCTGATATTCGTTCTGGAGCTTCTCCTTGAGCATTGTCGTTGTGCCGTAGCCGTGTCCGCACACGAGCAGGATCTTCTTCGGAGGGATGCTTTTCATACGCCTGATGCTCGCGAGAAAATAAATCACAAGGTAGACGTATTCGTCTTCGCTCTGAATTCTGTTCAGCGGCTGAATGCTTCTGCAGATTTCTTTGACGAGACGAAGTACCGGCAGATCTTCGTCGCTGAGCACGGTAATCATCTTATCATCCAGACAGATTCCGTTCCTGACTCGCTGAAGAAGCGGAAACATGTGTGAAAGGATTCCCTCTACAAGCAGAGTATCTTTCGAAAATGAGGTTTCCATTTCGTCAGACATCCGGTCGATAAGCCTGAACGTTACTGCTTCTGCTTCGACGAGATCGATATCCGAATTGTAGCGGGCGAATTTACTCGTGAAATCCAGAAAACGGACGAGAATCGCGGCATTCTGATCGGAGACTTTTCGGCCTGACAATGCTTCAAGTTTTTCGATAAAGCAGTCGAACCCCGCCTGACAGCTGCTGACGGAGATCGTATCCGACAGCGGATAGATTTTTCCGTTAATAATAAACCACATCAGGATCAGGACGTTGGAAATATACCAGTTGTATGAGATATCGGCCAGAACGATCCGGTTGTCTTCAAGCATCTCATTCACGGCATCGACAATCCCTCTTACGGATACTCCTTTATAAGCTTTTGCGATGACGTTAAGCAGCGCCGCTTCAAAATTTGACGGTTTCTCAGGCGGCGTCATCAGCAGGGTCAGATACTTTTTAAACTCGCTGTTGAGCAGACTTGTTCTGTCGGGTTTCGGACCGGTGATTCGAAACTTATCCGTATAGGTAATGGTCAGGCCGAGAGGTTCCAGTTTCTTTTCAAGCGCGGCGATATCATTTTTGACAGTCGAGCGGGCGACCTGGAAATCGCGCGCCAGCCAGTTAATCTTAAAATCATCCTTGAGGATCATCAGGATCATCAGTTCGAGATCCATTCGCTCTTCGGTGGAAAAATAGAATTCACGGCATTCCGTCAAAGCATCTTCGGGAAGTCCGTCCGGGTAGACGAGTACGCCTTTCGGACGTTTCTCGATAAGAGGCAGTTTTTTGTCTTTAAGCAGATCGTTTATTCGGTCGACGTCGTAACGGACGCTGCGCTCCTTCAGATCGAGTCCGTCGGCCGTTTCGCGAAAGGTCGTAACTGTGTGCTTTTTCAGATATGCGGCAATGCTGAGCATTCTCGTGCTGATCATCAGGCCTCCTTTCTGATCTGAATAGTCCGTGTTCAGGACGCGGCAGACCGGTACCGCCGGAATACCGCAAAAAATAAAGTGGGAAGGGGAGAATCCCCTTCAAAATTTTATTCTGGCAGCTGCAGTGGCGGCCGTTATGCAAATTTATGCTTGATGGTCCGGATCACACCGTCGGCTTTTTTGATGATATCTCCGACAGGCATTTTCAGTACTTTCTTTCCTTTAAAGCGGTCAAGTCCGGACAGATCTACATCGTTTACGATAACGGCGCAGACCGCTTCGTCGATATCTTCGGGTTTGAGCTGGTTTTCGACTCCAGACCCTCCCTGGGTTTCGACGATAACTTCAACGCCTTCTTTTTCGCCGGCAAGCTTGAGCGCTTCCGCCGCCATATAGGTATGGGCTACGCCGGACGGACATGATGTGATTGCAACGACTTTCATTTCGTTCTCCTTATAAATTAAACCCGATATTTCAGATTTGTAATTCAGATCCTGTAAAATTCATTATGCTCAAATTATATTATACGTACATAAATCGCGGCTGCGGAATAATTCCGCAGCGCTGATTTACTACACCAGGTATAATCCCGGATCAAACCGGCTCTTAATCCCGGTTTTAGAAATCTTCGAAATCCAGATCCAGATCTTCAAAGGATTCTTCTTCTTCCTTATTCGTTTCAGGATTGCGTTTGAGGAAATTTACCATAATCGCGGTGACGAATGAGCCGACGAGCACGCACAGGAAATACTGCCAGCGGCCTTCGACAACCGGCAGAACGATCAGACCGCCCCAAGGTGCGTGATTCAGGATTCCCATCATGAAAGCCATGACGTTTCCGACCATCGCGCCCACCATCAATGACGGTATAACACGCAGCGGGTCGTTGGCGGCGAACGGGATCGCGCCTTCGGTGATGCCCACACAGCCCATCAGGATCGCCGCTTTACCGGCTTCGTTTTCTTCTGCATTGTACTTTTTCGGAGCCAGGAATGTCGCGATGCCCATGCCGATAGGCGGAGTGCAGATCGCGACGCCTACGCCGCCCATCAGGTACGGGAGCGTATCAACCTGTGTCTGTGCAAAAAGTGTGGCTACCTTATAGATCGTGCCGCCCTTATCGAATGCCGTCATTGCGCCGAGGTTCAT
>ERZ1032812.21-NODE-21-length-17893-cov-6.419834_pt1 | contig 17893 bp, 17 predicted proteins | sample MGYA00517094_ERZ1032812 | MGnify/ENA primary metagenome ERZ1032812 (study PRJEB33719, sample SAMN04262549) | wastewater metagenome | biome: sewage system; feature: street-access sewage; material: sewage | place: Peru: Lima | collected 2013-01-15 ... | reverse complement strand
GAAAGAGAATAAACGCTTCCGGGCTTCCGAGAAGCTGAGCGTCTCTATTGACAATGAATTAATACACAGCCTGGAAGCATATCTGGGAAAAAAAAGTGTGGAGGTAATATAAATGGGAGACAGAAAACGTATCGGGATTCTTACCAGCGGCGGTGATGCCCCGGGAATGAACGCTGCCATCAGAGCTTCGGTAAGGGCCGCGCTCGATATTGGTTATGAAGTCTACGGAATTAACCGCGGGTATGCCGGTCTCCTCGACAAGGACTTCCAGCCCATGAATTCAAACATGGTTGCGGAGATCCTCGGAAGCGGCGGCACGATTCTCCGCACGTCCAGAAGCGAATTCTTCCCGACATCCGCCGGCCTGAAGCGTGCGACGGAAATTCTCGAAGAGTATCATATCGACACGCTCATCGTCATCGGCGGGGACGGGTCTCTGACAGGTGCTCTGATGCTTTCCAGACTCGGCGTTAAAGTCGTCGGGATGCCGGGAACCATCGACAACGACTTCGGTGCGTCCGATTATACCATCGGCTTCGATACGGCGGTTTCAACCGCAATCGATGCGATCAGCAAGATCCGCGATACCACATTCTCGCACAATCGGATCAACATCGTTCAGGTTATGGGCCGTTCGTGCGGCGATATCGCGCTCTACGCCGGTTTCTCAAGCGCAGCGGAAGCTCTGATCATTCCGGAAAAAGAAAACAATCTCGAAGAAATCTGCAACGAGCTGCTTCACGGCAGAGACCGCGGACATCTCCACAGTATCGTCATGCTCGCGGAAGGCTGCGGCTCCTACAGAGATTATCTGAAACGTTTCGAAGAACTCACACAGGTTACGACAAAGGGAACCAACCTCGGGTACATCCAGAGAGGCGGCTCTCCGACACATTTCGACCGCAACCTTGCCAGCTATATGGGCTACAAGGCGGTCGAAGCCATCAAGAACGACCAGATCAACACGGTCATTGTACAGCAGAAGGGCGAATATATCGCGATGCCTATCGAAGAAGCACTCGCGGCCCCGAAAGTCTTCAACGAAGAAATGTATCAGATCATGAAAATTCTGGCAAAATAAGCTCAGACATAAAGATACGCTCGGCGTATCTTTTTTCATGTAGTGGGAATATATTAAAACAGCGGTTTAAGCGGCTCGAGCCGCTTTGTAACGGAAACGCCTCCGGCATTTTCGTGAATAATACATACTGGGGATACGAATGAAAAGAACTAAAATTGTCTGTACGCTGGGACCTGCCAGCAGCGATCTGAAGACGATCAAAAATATGATCGACGAAGGAATGAATGTCGCACGCTTAAACTTCTCTCACGGCGATCATGCGGAGCATAAAGACCGGATCGATCTCGTCAAGCAGGCGCGTCGTGAACTGAATGTTCCGATCGCGATTATGCTCGACACGAAGGGACCGGAAATCCGTACGGGACTGCTCAAGGACGGACAGAAGGTAGAACTTAAAAAAGGCCAGGAATTCACGCTTACGACAGATGATATCGTCGGTGACAATACGATCATCGCCGTATCGCATGACAAGCTGCCGCAGGATATCAGCGTCGGCGACATTATTCTCATCGACGACGGACTGATCGGACTCGGGGTCGACAGCATTACCGGAAATGAAATTCACTGCGTTGTCACAAACGGCGGCGTACTGGGCGAACGCAAGAGCATTAACGTACCGAACGTATCGATCTCGCTGCCCGGTCTGACAGAAAAAGACGAATCCGACCTTCTGTTCGGGATTGAACAGGGGATCGACTTTGTCGCGGCTTCATTCATCAGAAAATCACAGGACGTTATCGCAATTCGTCATATTCTCGACAACAACGGCGGCGCAGGAATCAAGATCATCTCGAAGATCGAATCCCGCGAAGGCGTAGACAATATCGACCGCATCATCGACGTATCTGACGGCATCATGGTCGCCCGCGGCGACCTCGGCGTCGAAGTTCCGGCGGAAGAAGTCCCGCTCATTCAGAAGGATATCATTCATAAGTGCAACAGGCTCGGAAAGCCTGTCATCACTGCGACGCAGATGCTCGACTCGATGATCCGCAATCCGCGTCCGACCCGTGCGGAAGTCGCCGACGTTGCGAACGCCGTATTCGACGGTACAGATGCCGTTATGCTCTCGGGCGAATCCGCTGCAGGCGAATATCCGGCGCTGACCGTGCATACGATGGCCAATATCGTAAGCGTTGCGGAAGTTTCCGACGAATTTAAGCTCAGAAAGCGTCTGCGCCAGCATACCCATACTGTAACGAACGCGGTCTGCGAAGCGACAGTCGATATTTCCGCCAATCTCGAAACGAAGGCGATTATCGCGGCTACATCAAGCGGCAACACGGCCCGTGCGCTGTCAAAGTTCCGCCCCGATGCGGTCATTCTCGCGACATCCTACAAGATCCAGACCATCCGTCAGCTGTGCCTGTCCTGGGGCGTTTACGGCCTGTATGTCGTCGAAATGAGCGATTCCGATACTCTCGTGTCCGAATCAGTCAAGACTGCCGTAACGGCGGGCTGGCTCCATGCGGGCGAACGTATCGTCATCGCTGCCGGCATTCCGGTAGGCGGAACGAGCGTCACGAACATGATCCGGGTACATACGGTAGGCGACGCGATTATCAAGGGCGTCGGAACAGGCAAGAGCGCCAATCTGAACGGCATCGCCCGTCTCGTTCGTGAAGGCAAGACTGCGAATTTCCACGAAGGCGATATCCTCGTCGTCCCGAAGCTGACGGCTGAAAACGCGTATCTCGCGGAAGAAGCGGCAGCGGTTATTACTGAACTCGACGCGGAAGCCAGCAAGAGCTATATCGTCGATCTGACCGATATTCCGATCATCGTAAGCGCGGCGGGTGTCCTCGACGCGATCCATGACGGCGCGCTGATCCGTCTCGATTCGAGCACCGGGATGATTCACCAGGGCAACGCACGCGAATAATCAGGTTTCCTGAAATTTTCGGTAAATTGTCTGAAATTTAGTTCTTGACAGATTTTCCGAACATGTTAAACTGTTAATCAAGCAATATAACTGAATACACCCTTTAAACCTATGAGGTGAAGATAACGGCAGAACGTGCACGTACAGAGAGACCGGGATGATGAGAACCGGACCGAACGCAGGCTGTCAAATGGATCACCGAGGGCGCAGTGAACGGGAATTTCCCTATTATTCTGCGACGCGGCTTCAGCGTTAACGAAGAGGCAGTTGATAGACTGCTGCAGAGTGCACGTATCGGCGTGAAAAAAGGTGGCAACGCGGGTTTTACCTCTCCGGATATTACTGAGATCACAGCTCGTCCTTTATTAATCAATAAAGGGCGGGCTTTTTTATTGCGTAAATCCAGAAATCAGAAGGAGAACAGATGAAAACCCTATTCGATCAGGAAAAAACACGACTTCTCGCACAGGGACATAAGATGGTCCCCGTTATCTTAGAAACACAGATTCCTCAATATACGCCGTCGGAAGCCGCGATGAGGCTCGGAACAAGTCAGAAGATATTCCTGCTTGAATCGGCGGACTGCGGCAACGACAGCGGACGCTTCTCTTATCTGGGCATCGAACCGGAAATGACGCTGAGAATTCTCGACGGCAGCGCGGTTCTGACAACTGCGAAGGGCGAACGCACTGAAGAATGCGCAGATCCGGCAGCGCTGATCGACCGGATCCTTACTGAAAACGCGACGCCGGATATTCCAGGCCTGCCGCCCTTCACCGGCGGATTTGCAGGTGCCTTCGCCTATGACTTCTACAAATACACGGAAACGACGCTTCAGATGAACAATCCGAATCCGGACAGCCTCAACGACGCGGACCTGATGTTCTTCAGAACGATCGCGGCGTTCGATCATCAGATGGAAAAGCTTTATCTGATCACAAATATTCCCGCCCGGACGGAAGAAGCGGATTACCTCGAAGCGGTCGCCAGGCTTTCCGAATTCGCGCTGCTCCTCGATCATTCCCAGACTGAGGAGATCCCGAAGACGATCACCGGCGAAATAGACAACGGAGCGGATATCGAAGCCTACGGACAGAAAGTCGAAAAGGCAAAAGAGTACATCCGCGCAGGCGATATCTTCCAGGTCGTTCCGTCAAACAGGATCCGGATCGAAGCCGGATCGGGATGCTCGCTGTTTCCGGTTTATGAGCGGCTCAGAGCGGAAAATCCGTCGCCGTACATGTACTACCTGAATTTCGGAGATTTCGAAGCGGCAGGCTCTTCGCCTGAAACGCTGATCCGAAAGACAGGAACCTGTCTCCTGACCGTTCCGATCGCAGGAACGAGACCTAGAGGCGCGGATGAAGAGACAGACAGAAAGCTTCAGAACGATCTTCTCTCAGACCCGAAGGAGCTGGCAGAACACAACATGCTCGTGGATCTTGCGAGAAACGATATCGGAAGAATCGCGAAGACCGGAAGTGTCTCAGTTAAAGATTATCTTCATATCAGAAGATTCAAACGGGTCATGCACCTGTGTACGACGGTAACCGGAACGATTAAACCGGAGCTTACGGCGATGAGAGCGCTCTGCTCGATGCTTCCAGCAGGAACGTTGTCGGGTGCTCCGAAGATACGGGCCTGCGAGATTATCGAAGAGCTGGAAACCGAAAAGCGCGGCCTTTACGGCGGATGCGCAGGCTATATCGGAACCAACGGCAACACGGACCTGTGCATCGCGATCCGGACGGCCTTCAGGAAAGACAGTTCGATAATCGTACAGTCCGGCGGCGGCGTCGTAGCCGACAGCGATCCGAATTCGGAATATATGGAGACGAGACATAAGGCGGGCGCCGTTCTCGAAGCACTGGAGGAAGCGGTATGATCGCAGTAATCGACAATTACGACAGCTTTACATACAACCTGGTCCAGATACTCGGAGAGTGCGGAGCGGACATCAGAGTTTTCAGAAACGACGCGGTAACGCCGGACGAACTAAAGACGTTAGAGCCTGACGGAATCGTAATATCACCGGGACCGGGACGTCCGGAAAATGCCGGCTGTTCCGAAGCGGTTGTAACAGAGTTCGCGGGTCTGTGCCCGATTCTCGGTGTATGTCTCGGACATCAGGCGATAAACGAAGCCTTCGGCGGACGCACCGTTCATGCACAGATTCTGATGCATGGAAAAGCCGGAGACATCGAGCTTGAAGATTCGCCTCTGTTCAAAGGGCTTCCGGAGAAGATCCGGGGAGCGCGGTACCACTCGCTGGCAGCGGACAGAGAAGCTTTTCCCGAATGCCTGAGGATTACGGCCCGGGATCACGGAGAGATCATGGCTCTCGAACATAAATCGCTTCAGGTATACGGACTGCAGTTTCATCCGGAATCAATCCTGACCCCGGACGGGCGCGTCATCCTCGATAATTTTGTGAAAATAACTGAAAGCGCAGCAAATAACAATTTCGACCGCACGACGGGAACTGCCGGCGCGGCATAATACGGAGATCAATAATATGGAACAGAAAATCGTAACGGGAATCAAAACACTTATCGCAGGCAAAGATCTGACACCGGAAACCGCGGCGGACTCCTTTTCTGAAATTATGAACGGCACCGCGACGGAAGCTCAGACAGCCGCGTTTCTGACAGCTCTGTCTATCAAGGGAGAAACGCCTTCCGAAATCGCCGCCTGCGCCGACGTGATGCGCAGCTGTGCGGAGCCGGTCCAGACCGAAGAAGAAACCCTCGAAATTGTCGGGACAGGCGGAGACAAGACCGGAACGTTTAATATTTCGACGGCCAGCGCGATTGTCTGCGCCGCAGCCGGCGTTAAAACCGCGAAGCACGGAAACCGCAGCGTCTCCTCGAGATCCGGCGCGGCGGACTGCCTCGAAGCGCTGGGATACGACATCACGCTCGAAGCGAACGAAAGCGCCCAGATGCTTGACAGAACAGGCTTCTGCTTTATGTTTGCTCCGGTTTACCATAAAGCGATGAAGAATGCGGCTCCAGTCAGAAAACAGCTTGCGGTTCCGACAGTCTTCAATATCTTAGGCCCCCTCGCCAACCCGGCGTGCGCGACTCGTCAGCTGCTCGGCGTTTATTCCGACGATCTGATCGATCCGATGGCGGAAACCCTCGATCGTCTGGGCGTTCGTAAAGGACTCGTCGTCCACAGCCGGGAAGGCCTTGATGAAATCTCAAATACCGGATCCACCAGCTGCTGCCTGACGGAAAACGGGAAACGGACTCATTTTAAAATCAAGCCTGAGGATTTCGGATATAAACGGGCGGACATTGAAGAAATACAGGGACAGGACGCGCAGGAAAACGCACAGATCATCCGTGATATCTTCGCAGGAAAACAGGGCCCGTGCCGCGACATCGTGTGCATGAATGCGGGTGCCGCGCTGATGCTCGCAGGGAACTGTGCAACAATCGCCGACGGCGTCAGAAAAGCGGAAATCATCATCGATTCGGGCCTTGCGGCACGCAAGCTCGACGAAATCATGACGACATCTCAGGAACTGGGAACGAAAGCTTCGCAGAACGGGAGCGTAGGGGCATGAATATCTTAAGACAGCTGGCGGACGAAGCTGAAGTTCGTGTGGAAAATAAACGAAAAGAAGTATCTGACGAAGAAATCCGGCATCAGGCACTGCTGAAATCGCTGGAACGCAGAAGAGAGGGACGGGGCTGGAACTTTGAAAAGAGCCTGGCAGGCCCGGGAATCAGCGTGATCGCGGAACTGAAAAAAGCTTCTCCGAGCAAAGGGATGATCTGTGAGGATTTCGATTATCTTGGTATCCTCGGTCAGTATGAACAGGCCGGCGCTTCCTGCATCAGCTGTCTGACAGAACCCGCGCATTTCCTCGGAAGCACGGAAATCCTCCGGGATGTCTGCAGCAATACGAAGCTTCCGGTACTGTGCAAAGATTTTACGGTGGACGAATATCAGATTTACGAAGCCTGTGCCGGCGGTGCAAGCGCGGTACTCCTTATCGCGGCTCTGCTCAGCGAAAAACAGATCAGCTCAATGCTCGAAACGGCCGATTCGCTGGCGATGAGCGCGCTTGTCGAAACTCACAGCGCGGAAGAAATCGAAAAGGCTGTTAATGCGGGAGCGCGGGTAATCGGGATCAACAACCGGGACCTGAGGAGCTTTACGGTGGATCTTTCGAACAGTATCAGGCTGTCGGCAGCCCTTCCCCGGGGCGCTGTATTCGTATCGGAATCCGGTATAAAAACGCCGGAGGATGTGGGCAGACTCGCAGACGCGGGTGCGGATGCAGTTCTGATCGGTGAAACGCTGATGACCAGCGACAATATCCAGGCGGCGATGGAAGAGCTGCTCGGAAATCCGGTGGAGCAGGCTGTTTGAACGGGCGAAGAGACCGGAAAACGGTCGCCAGGATTCTGGAAAACAAAAAGAAGCCGCTGATCAAGATATGCGGACTCACAGACAGCCGTGCGGCTGCGGCCGCAGTCGATGCAGATTTTTCAGGATTCGTCTTTGCGAAGAGCTGCAGGCAGATCGCACCGGAGGCGGCTGCAGAGCTTCTCTCTGAAGCAGATCCTGATACGATAAGCGTCGGAGTATTCGTCGATGAGTCGACACGGGAGATTCTGAGGAGCATCGAGATTGCGGGAATCGACGCGGTACAGCTTCACGGAAACGAGCCGGATGATCAGATCGAGGAGCTTCACAGCGCCGGTATTTATGTGATCCGGGCTTTCCGGATGCCGGTTCCGTCAGAACAGATCGAGCGATCTCCGGCGGATCTGGTCCTGCTCGATTCGGGAAAACCCGGGAGCGGACACAGCTTCGACTGGAAGAATATAGCAATAAAACGGGATTATCTGCTGGCCGGAGGACTTTCGGCAGAGAATCTCGAGCAGGCGGAAAAATACGGCCCCGCGGGATTTGATATCAGCAGCGGCGCCGAGACATACGGGATCAAGGATCCCGATAAAATCAAGGAGATACTACAAATTGGAAACGAACTTAAACAGCGGCGCGAAGCCGCTTGATCCGGGCCGCTTCGGCGAGTTCGGAGGACGATACATCCCCGAAACACTGATGAACGCGGTTCTGGAAGTCGAAGAAGGCTACCGTTATTATAAGGACGATCCGGAATTTCAGGCGGAAGTCACGAAGATGCTCAACGAATATGCCGGAAGACCGTCTCTGCTGACGTACGCTCCGCGGCTGACGGAAAAGCTCGGCGGCGCGAAGATCTATCTGAAGAGAGAAGACCTGAATCATACAGGCTCGCATAAGATCAACAACGTAATCGGACAGGCGCTGCTGGCCAAACGTCTCGGCAAAACCAGACTGATCGCGGAAACCGGCGCGGGACAGCACGGTGTTGCGACGGCGACGGTTGCAGCGTACCTCGGCATGGACTGCGACGTTTATATGGGAAGAGAAGATACGAAGCGTCAGGCTCTGAATGTATATCGAATGAAGCTTCTCGGAGCGACGGTCCATCCGGTGGATTCCGGAACCGCCACACTCAAGGACGCAGTCAATGCGGCGATGCGCGAATGGACGAGAAACGTCGCGGATACCCATTATCTGATCGGTTCGGTCATGGGACCGGCGCCCTTCCCGGAAATGGTCCGCGATTTCCAGAGCATAATCAGCAAGGAAGCGAGAGCGCAGATTCTCGAAGCCGAAGGACGTCTGCCATCGGCCGTGATCGCCTGTGTGGGCGGCGGGTCCAACGCGATGGGCGCCTTCTACAACTTTATTCCGGACGAAGGCGTACGGCTCATCGGCTGCGAAGCGGCAGGACGGGGAGCCGATACCTTTGAAACGGCGGCGACCATTACGACAGGTTCCGTGGGGATCTTCCACGGCATGAAGTCGCTGTTCTGCCAGGATGAAAACGGGCAGATCGCACCTGTCTACTCGATTTCCGCGGGGCTCGATTATCCGGGTATCGGACCCGAACACGCGATGCTCAATGCGTCGGGCCGAGCGGAATACGTACCGGTCACCGACGACGAAGCGGTCGATGCCTTCGAGCTGCTGTCGAGGACGGAAGGGATTATCCCTGCGATCGAAAGCGCCCACGCGGTTGCTCATGCGGTGAAGATCGCCGGAGAATTCGGGCCGGACGAAAATATCATTATCAATATTTCAGGACGCGGAGACAAGGATGTTGCGGCGATCGGCCGATATAGAGGAGAAGATCTTTATGACGAATGAGAGAATAGCGAAAGCTTTTGAAAAACCGGGCGCGTTTATCGGGTTTCTGACAGGCGGCGATCCGGATGCGGATACGACGGTCGAATGCATTAAGGCGATTGAAGCCGGCGGAGCGGATCTGATCGAGATCGGCGTGCCTTTCTCCGATCCCTGTGCCGAAGGTCCGGTCATTGAAGAAGCGGACCTCAGAGCGCTGGATGCGGGCATGCATACGGAAGGGATCTTCGAGATTATCAGACGCGCAAGAGCGGAAGGCGTCACGGCCCCGATCGTACTGCTGACCTATGCGAATCCCGTATTCGTCTACGGTACCGAACGTTTCATGAAGACGCTGGCCCGGGCCGGCGGAGACGGCGTAATTATCCCGGACGTTCCCTTTGAAGAAAGCGCGCCCTACAGAAATGCGGCGAGAAACGAAGGTGTCTGTCTGATCAGCCTGATTGCGCCGACATCCCACGAACGCATCAAGATGATCGCTCAGGAAGCGGACGGCTTCCTGTATGTCGTCTCGTCGATGGGCGTCACCGGCGTCAGAGAAAGCATCACGACGGATATCGGCTCAATTATCAGCGCAGTCCGCGCGGTATCGGACATTCCGACGGCGGTGGGCTTCGGGATCGCGACCCCGGAACAGGCGGCTCAGGTCTGCACAGCGGCGGACGGAGCGATCACAGGCTCCGCGATTGTCCGTATCATCGCGAAATACGGCGCAGACGCTCCGAAATACGTCGAAGACTACGTCCGTTCGATGAAGGACGGCGCAGCCGGCAGAGAACGACTTTCAGCATAACAGCATTCAGGCCCGAGAGGGCTTTTTTATGTTCCGCAGATTTCTGCTGGCAGGACAGCTGCTTCCCGATAAACTCACGTCACAAATCTGTCTGTCAGGTAAAATGTAAACAGAATAGAGATTCTTCAGTCAAAGATATCATGATACTAAGGAGGCAGTATGATTTACGAATTTCAGCTCAGGACGGGACGAGAAGAGATCGTTCCGATCAGAGACCAGCTTCTCGAGGCTGTCGAACAGAGCGGCGTGAAAAACGGTACCGCGCTTATTTACTGTCCGCACACGACAGCGGCGATTACGATAAACGAGAACGGTGACCCGGATGTTCGCAGGGATCTTGTCACTGCTGTCGAACGGTTCTTTCCGGATCTTGCCGAATACCGTCATTTCGAAGGCAATTCCGCAGCGCATTTGAAGTCTTCGCTGTTCGGCGTGAGTGAGACCGTTCTGATTGTCGACGGGCGTCCGCTGCTCGGTACCTGGCAGAGCCCGTATTTCTGTGAATTTGACGGACCGAGGACGCGCCGCTTCTATATAAAGATCACTGCGGACTGAGCGGCGGACTGCGCTGGAACGAATTAAATGAACAGAGCGGCGGATGATTTTATTGCGGAGATCTATGTTAAAATATTTTTATGAATATTGTATACAAGGAAACACCGGCAGACCTCTGCCTTTATCAGAATGTCAGTGAAGATCCGAGACTCGCGCATTTTACGGCTCTTCTCGATGCGCGCGGAACTGGAGCAAACTGGACCGATGAGTACAGAAAGCTTAAAAAAGCAGTGTTTGCTGCACCTGAGCGCAGTCCGCTGGCGCCGACCGTCTGGAAGGATGCGTTAGTCAGGCTCATGCTGTCCGAGAATCCGACAAATAAAAAGCTTGAAGCCGGAACTCAGATCTCCCATAACGACGTGCTGCTCCATGAAATGAGTCTGTTTTCACAGTTTTACAATTTTGACTGGCAGTCTGTTTCGGCGGAAGCAGGCGACGAACTTGATCCGCTGGGAACAGTCTGTTATGAAGCGGGAAGTCCGCTGTCGGAAGCTTTGAAAGCCGGCAAGCCTCAGGAAATCCTGAATGCCCTGACCGGTATGATCCGGACCCGCGGGCTCGGCGTCTTTTCAAGTGCGAAGCTTTTCCGTCTCGATGAAGACGGCGATCCGATTCCCTGTGTTCCGGGGCGGTTCAAGCCGATGGAAGAGATTATCGGATGCGACCCGCAGAAGGAAAAGATCATCCGGAATACGCAGGCGCTTATTTCGGGCGCGGGCGCGCTCAACGCGCTGCTTTACGGGGATATGGGGACCGGCAAGTCTTCGATGGTCAAGGCGCTCACACTGATGTTCGAGAACACACCGCTGCGTTTCATCGAAATTCACAAGGGAGAATTCGGTTATTTCAGAAAGCTGTTTGCGCGGATTCGCGAGACGAATTATCCGTTTATCATCTTTATCGACGATCTCTCCTTTGAAGCCGGAGACGAGGACTACAAGTCGATGAAGAATGCCCTGGAAGGTTCCTTCGAAGATATTCCGAATAATCTGGCGATTTACGCGACGTCCAACCGCAGAGGCCTGGTAAGCCAGTCGCAGTCGGAACGCAAGGATGCGGTTAACGCGAGAGAGATCCTTGAAGAAAAGCTGTCGCTGCTTTCGCGTTTCGGACTTACGCTTCAGTTTTCCGCACCGCCCCAGGACGACTACCTGGCGATCGTACACGCGCTGGCTGAAAAGAACGAGATCGATATCGAAAACGAAATCCTTGAAGAGCAGGCGCTCAAATGGGCGCTGCGTCATCTCAATCGCAGCGGCCGTACGGCGGAACAGTTTGTCGTGAGCCTGATGGCCGGATCCATCGACGAAAATATGCAGCTGCAGACTGACTGATATCTGCGAGGCAGAAACAGAAAACGCGTTTTAAGTCGAACCGGTTTCTATTTCTTACGTGATTGATGTATTATTAACAGCAGCTGCAGAGCAATTTATAAAGGAGATTCCGGGCCGGAACGGTCCGGGTCATTGTCATGGAAGAATACAGCGAAGCCGGACAGAAGATGTTTGACAAAGCGCTCAATTATCTCTCGTTTAAAGCGAGGACAGAGCACGAGCTGCGGGAATATTTCGAAAAGAAAAAGTATGCGCAGGATTCCATCGACAAAGTCATCGATAAGCTTGCGGAGTATCATTATATAGATGACTCAGGTTATGTCCGTCAGTACTGCGAGACCAATGCGTTCGGAAAACGTCAGGGCAGGGCCAAGCTGCGCCAGGATCTGATCCGGCGCGGGATTTCGGAGGAACTGCTGGAGAAGCTCTCTCTATATATACCGGATGAAGATGAAGCGGAGTTTGCAAGAGCGCATTTTCAGAAGGCGATGACAAAGACAGAAGGGGAGCCGTACAGGAGACGTCTGCCGAGGATCCAGAATTATCTGTTCAGACGCGGTTTTTCAGGAGAAACAGTCAGCGCGCTGCTCAGAGAAGTTTCAGAAGAAGACTGTCCGGTGGACGAAGAAAAATTTGCGAAGCATTTTGATCACTACCTTTCGATGTATACGAGGAAGGGAATGGCCGGACGTGAATTAGAAGCGAAGGTGATGCGGGCGATGCTGTCCCGCGGGTATCAGTTTGATCAGGTCAGAGAGGCTCTTGAACGCAGCACAGAAGAGTCCGGGGACTGACTTCGGAGGAATCGAATTATGAAAATTACGGTAACAGAACCGCTGGGGATTGACCAGGCAGCGATAGACAGACTCATGGAACCTTTCACAAAGAGAGGGATTCAGGTGGTCTATCATTATGATAAGGCGAAAGACGAAGCGGAACTGTGTCAGCGATGCGCGGATTCGGATATCATTATCACAGCGAATCAGCCGTTTCCGGATTCTGTCGTCAGAGCCTGTAAAAAGGCGAAGCTGATCGATGTTGCGTTTACCGGAACGGACCATATCGGCAAAAAAGCGGCGGCAGAAATGGGAATTACTGTCTGCAACGCCCAGGGCTACGCGACAGAAGCGGTGGCGGAGCTGGCTATTGCGCTTGCGATCGATCTGCTTCGCAGTGTCGTACTCCTCGACGCCTCGATCCGCCTTGGCGGCACCCGCGGCCGGTTTGTCGGAAGAGAGCTGAAGGGAAAGACATTCGGCGTGATCGGAACCGGAGCAATCGGGATCAGGACGGCGGAGCTGGCGAAAGCCTTCGGCTGTGACGTGATCGGCTGGTCAAGGACCAGGAAATCCGAAGCTGAAGCGGCGGGAATCCGCTACGTGAGCTTCGATGAAGTTCTGGAACAGAGCGACATTCTGAGTCTGCACGTCCCTCTTAACGACGCGACACGCGGTATGATCGGCGCAGAACAGCTTTCGAAGATGAAGCCGACAGCCCTGCTCATCAACACGGCAAGGGGCGCGGTCGTCGACGAGGACGCGCTGGCCGCTGCGCTGAAGAGCGGAAAGATCGGCGGGGCAGGACTCGATGTATTCGCGGGAGAACCGCCGCTGCCGGAAGAAGCTCCGATCCTTTATGCGCCGAACACGATCCTTACACCTCATATCGCCTTCGTCTCCGAAGAATCCTTCGACGGCAGAGCGGAAATCGTTTTTGAAAATGCCCTTGCCTTTATCGACGGAAATCCCGTGAATGTTGTCGGTTTATGATTGTTCGCTTTCCTGCACTGGTCTATAATGAGGGATGTAATCATATACACAAAAACAGACTGAGGAAAGAATGCTTACAACCAAAATAACCGAAACCACCCCGATGGTCGACATTCTGGCGATGGCGGAGGGGGAAGACGACAGCACATTCGAACAGCGCTTCTCGGAAGCGAAGGATCTGATCCTGGATCTTTACGACCTGCAGATGATCTATTCTGCTGCGATTAAAGAGATCCTGACCAAGCTTGAGATCCTGAACGACGAATTTGTCACGACTCATTCGAGAAATCCGATCCATACGATGAAATCGCGGATTAAAACGCCGAAAAGTGTCGCGGAGAAGCTTATCCGAAAGAATCTGCATCTCGACGTTAAAAACGCACGTGAAAATATCGACGATATTGCGGGAATCCGTATTATATGTCCGTATATCAAAGACATCTATATGATCCGTCAGCTGCTCCAGGCTCAGGACGATCTGGAGATTATCCGCGAGACGGACTATATCAAATCGCCGAAGCCCAACGGCTATCGAAGCCTGCATCTGATTATCAACGTTCCCGTATTCTTTTCCGACCATAAGGAGAAGGTGAAGGTCGAAATTCAGATCCGGACGATCGCGATGGACTTCTGGGCCAGTCTCGAGCATCAGCTGCGCTACAAGGCGCCTAATAAAGAAGACATTCCGGAAGATATCTCGGCGGAATTGAAATCCTGCGCGGATATTATCGCGCAGACAGATATCAGGATGCAGGATATTCATAACAAAGTGTTAGCATAAAAGCCGGTGATCCGGCTTTTTTATTTTTCGGGGGAAACCGATGTATAAAATGGATCTGGATGAAGAGGAAATCAGATCGGAAAAACTGAATCACGAAGCGGCCGCCCCCGAAACGATGGAAGAAATTCTAGGCAGAGAGGCAGATTCTCCTGAGTCGTGGATCGTCGAGCTTTCGGTCAGGACGCTCGTCGAATTCGTTTTAAAAAGCGGAAGTATTGACAAGCGTTATTCGGGCAGAAACAGGATGCTGGAGGGAGCCGAGATTCACAGGAAGGTCCAGCATGCCGACGAGAAGGCGAAAAACGGCTATCACAGCGAGGTAACGCTTTCGGGGGAAGAATATTTCGACGATTTCTGTTTCCGCCTCAGCGGCCGCGCCGACGCGGTTTATACGGAGAACGGCCGGACGGTTATCGAGGAGCTCAAGTCGACTGGAGAAGACCTTGACGAGCTGGAACTCAAAGAGGTGCATAAGGCCCAGCTGTATCTGTACGGTCTGCTGTGGATGCGGGCAGGTCATCAGGATGCGCCGGTTCTGGAACTGACATACGTTCATTTGAGAAACGGGAAGAGGAAATCCTTTCGGTTTGAAGAGGACCTGGAAAGTCTCGCCGCTTATTCGGACGGGCTGCTCGAGCAGTTTATCCGCTGGGCAAGACTGGAACAGGACTGGAAAAAAACGGCCGCGGAGTCGGCGGATCAGCTTGATTTCGTCTTCGGCAAGTTCAGAAAGGGACAGCGGGAAATGAATCTTGCGGTCTGGAATACGCTCAAAAGACGGGAGCATCTGCTGCTGCAGGCGCCGACGGGAATCGGCAAGACGATCTCCGCTCTGTTTCCGTCTGTTAAGATGCTCGGGAAACCCTACAGCCGGATTTTCTACCTGACTGCCAGAACTCAGACTCAGCGGGAAGCGGAAAAAGCCGCCGCGCTGATGCGTGAAAAGGGACTCAAGCTGAAATCTGTTCTGATCACGGCGAAGGAGAAAATGTGCCCGCTTACTCCGGATCAGGAGATGAGCTGCGAACCCGATCATTGTCCGTACGCTAAAGACTATTACGACAAGATCAATCCGATCCTGTACGATCTGCTGATGACGGAGACTGAATTTTCCGAACAGAGAATCAGGGAGATCGGCGAAACGCATTCGATCTGTCCCTTTGAGCTCTCGCTCGATCTGGCTCTGTGGGCGGATTTGATTATCTGCGATTATAATTACGTTTTCGATCCGTCCGCAGCGCTGATCCGCTTCGAAGAGAGCAGAGACAATATTTATCTCATCGATGAAGCGCACAATCTGCCGGATCGTTCGCGGGATATGTATTCGGCTCAGATCGATGATCTTCAGATTGAAAAGCTGATCCGCTCTGCAGAACAGCTGAAGAGCGCGTCCGAGATCGGACGCTGTGGGGACAGGATTATCTCGCAGATGCGGGCACTTCTCGGAGATTTGTTTGAATGCGAGCCGGTTTTTCTTGAAGCTCCCGCAGCCGCCCTGAATGACTCCCTTGAAGAGCTGGTCTTTGCGTCGGACCGCTGGTATGCGCGACTCGGAGACCGGCCGATGCGCCCGGATGAGGAGCTGTTCGCATCGGTGCTTTCGGATACGGTTGTGATGATCCGGAAATATCTGCTGATTGGAGAATTCTACGCAGATAATTATCTGACGAGGGTCGCGGAGGAGGATGCAGAGCTTACAGTCACGCAGATCTGTCTTGACGCGTCTTCGATGATCAGAGATAAGATCGGAGATTCCGGTTCCGGCATCTTGTTTTCGGCAACCTTTTCGCCGTTTTCATATTATCGAAGCGTTCTCGGATTTGCAGCCGATACCCCCGCGCTTGCACTTCCGTCTCCGTTTCCCGGTGATAACGTCCTTCTTCTGTCAGACGGGAGTGTCAGCACGCGTTTTAAAGACCGGGGCGCTTCGGCGAGACGTATCGCAGAGGATATTTATGCGCTGGTGGATGCGAAGCCCGGAAATTACATGATTTTCTTTCCGTCGTTTCGTTATCTGAGTTCCGTGCTTGAACAGTTCGAAAAAATGACCAGCAGCAGAGAAGACAGAATCAGGGTATTGGAACAGCATGCAGACATGTCTCAGAAGGAACGGAACGCTTTTATCGGCCGGCTCAGAGGAGATAAACAGAAAAACTGCACGGACGAAACGGAAACGATCGCGGCGTTCTGCGTAATGGGCGGGGCTTTTTCTGAAGGGATAGATCTGCCGGGGGAAAGCCTGATCGGCGCTGTGATCGTAAGTCCGGGAATTCCCGCGCTTTCTCCGGAAAGAAGAAAGCTGAAAGATTATTACGATACTAAGCTGGGAGCGGGATACGACTTTGCGTACAAATATCCGGGTATGAATAAAGTGCTGCAGTCTGCGGGGCGGGTGATACGTACCGAATCTGACTGCGGCGTGCTTCTGTTCATCGATGACCGGCTGTCTTCGTATACGTATTATGACCTGTTTCCGGAACATCTGCGGTGTCGAAGGAGAATTCAGTCGCCGGAAGAGATAAAAAAAGCGGCGAAAAATTTCTGGAAGACAAAATAGTATCAGTCTGGCAGTTTGACATCAAAATATGCCTAGTTTATAATTAAGACGATTCAAGAGCGGAAAGACGACACATTGATTGTGACATCGGAAGTCATTGAAATGTCACAGGAAGATGTGTATTTTTTTACGCACAATACTTTTCGCTTTATTAGGAGGAAAACATGAGCAACGGTACAGTTAAGTGGTTTAATGCCGAAAAGGGTTTCGGATTTATCACAAGAGAAGAAGGTGACGATGTATTCGTACACTTCTCCGCAATTCAGTCAGACGGCTTTAAAACACTCAACGAAGGCCAGGAAGTTACTTTCGATATCGAAGAAAGCGACCGTGGACTTCAGGCAAAGAATGTTGTAGCTCTCTAAACAACAGAACCCGCTTCGGCGGGTTTTTTTAATGTTCCGGGGTAGTAAATACTGTGTTGGAAACAGTATTCAGATAAAAGGAGAACGGATATGGAAGTCAAGATTGTTGAAGGCTGTATTTCATGTGAACTCTGTACTCAGATCTGCCCACAGGAATTTGATATGGGTCCTGACGGAACTGCCGAAGTAATCGATGAAGATGTTCCGCCGGATCTGGAAGATGAAGTCGGTGAAGCTGCGGATTCGTGCCCGGTTTCTGTTATTGAAATCTCTGATTAAGATAAACGGACCAGTATTCAGACCATCCGAATCGTCTCTTTGAAAAAAGAGACGATTTTTTATATATTTTCTAAAAATACTATTGACGCAGCAGTAAAGATCCGTTTATAATAAACAAGCTGTCAGTGAGCGCTGCTTACCGACAGACATACTCGGAATAAATTTTCAAAAATATTTTAAAAAGTATTGACGAATGTTTAAAAACAGAGTATACTTAAATAGTTGTCGCAAGACAGCGAAAACAAACGAAAGTTTGTGAATGGGTCATAGAAAAGATAACAGCG
>ERZ1032812.19-NODE-19-length-18355-cov-6.443607_pt1 | contig 18355 bp, 20 predicted proteins | sample MGYA00517094_ERZ1032812 | MGnify/ENA primary metagenome ERZ1032812 (study PRJEB33719, sample SAMN04262549) | wastewater metagenome | biome: sewage system; feature: street-access sewage; material: sewage | place: Peru: Lima | collected 2013-01-15 ... | reverse complement strand
CTGATCGGAACCGATATGGCGAAGGGGATCTACGACGGCGAAGTGAATATCTACGCCCATGCCGAGCTTATCGAAATTATCCGAACCCTCGCCGAACTGCTGCTCCAGAAGAGGCAGACCGCCGCAATCGGAAAGACGATCCATCTGATTCCCGTCGAAGACGGCGAAACCCGCGAGATCCTCGGCTGTCCTGTGACCTTCTTCGATATCCATTCGACGAAAGCAAAACAGTACGGCTTTACGATGATGCTGCCGGACGGTGAAAAGCTTACGTGCTGCGGAGACGAGCCCTGCTCAGAATTCGAAGAAGAATACGTCCGGGATGCGGACTGGCTTATGCACGAGGCCTTCTGCCTGTATTCCGAAGCGGATATTTTCAATCCCTATTCGATGCATCACAGCACGGTCAGAGAAGCGTGCGAGACAGCGCAGCGTCTCGGCGCGAAGAATCTGATCCTTTACCATACGGAACAGACGCATCTGCCGGAACGCAAAGCGCTGTATTCCGCGGAAGGGCGGAATTATTTCTCGGGAAATCTTTTCGTCCCGGATGATCTCGACGCCTTTGAAATAGGCAGCCGAAAAGACGACTGACAGAGAACAGCCGGTAAAGTCGTATGATAAAAAGATCAGGGGCTGTATTCAGCAGATGATCTGAGACGTAAAATTATATAAAAGAAACGAGTACGATTCACGGAGATTCGAAAACACGGAGGCAGCTGATGAACGAAGGGATTCTGGCAATCGATGTAGGCGGTACCGATATAAAATACGCGCTGATGGACAGAGAACGAAAGATTTACGAGCAGGGAAAGGTTCCGACGCCCCATGACGGGCTCGATGATTATCTGAGCACGCTTGAATCGATTTTCAGAAAATACGAAGGCGTATCGGGAATCGCGATGTCGGTTCCCGGTGTGATCGATATGGACAAGGGCATCTGTCATAACGGCGGAGCGCTGCTGTATATTAAGGAATTTCCGCTGGCCGATGAGCTGGGAAAGCGCTGCGGCGTTCCGGTTACCGTGATGAACGACGCGAAGGCTGCAGCCCTGGCAGAAGTAGGCAGCGGCGTCCTCAGCGATGTGGACGACGGCATCGTCATTCTGTTCGGCACAGGCATAGGCGGCGCTCTGGTCAAGGACAAAAAGCTCCACTGCGGCAAGCATCAGTCGGCCGGAGAATTCAGCAATATACTGATCGGAGAAGAGCTCAAGCAGGAAAGTCTGTGGGCCTGGCACAGCAGTGTTCTGACATTATGCGCGAAAGCTGCGCAGGTAAAGGGAGTCCCCCCGGAAGAAATGAATGGGGTCAAGGTATTCGATCTCGCGGAGGCCGGAGATCCGGACATACTGCAGGTCCTCGATGAATTCACGCTTGAGATCGCGAAGATGATCTCGAATCTGCAGTTCATCTACGATCCGGAACGCTTTGCGATAGGCGGAGGCATCAGCAGCAGACCGATCTTTATCGAATCGATCCGCAAATATGTGAATCTGATCGGCTCGCAGTTTCCCGAAGGGTTCCAGACAGCTCAGATCGAAGCCTGCAGGTACCGCAACGACGCCAATCTGATCGGAGCGCTGGAAAATTTTATGGACAGGTATCCGGAATCGAAATGAATTTGTTATAGATGAAAAGCAAAAACTGAATCATAGCAGCGGTATCCGGAATAGAAATATCGGGTGCCGTTTTTTTGTGCTTTATTTCATAATGAACCGGGTTAAAGTCGTTTTCAATGCCGATCAATTCAATGCATGAAACAAAGTACCGCAGGTGACCAAAATCGTTGATTGAAAAGTGTTCAGGCCTTAAACTGAGGGTATCAAATTTGAGGGCGAAAGCCGCCGGAGTTCTACGAGAATCGAAGGACACGATCGTGAGAAATATATTAATCGAGCTGGATGAATATGAAAAACATGCCAGCGAAACTGAAAAAGGCATTATTCGCTTTATCCTGAAAGATCCGCTGCTGTTTACCGATCTGAGTATTCATGAAGCGGCGAAGCAGACCTTCTCGTCTCCATCAAGCGTTACGCGTCTGTGCAGACATCTCGGCTATGAAAAGTATCGGGATATGAAGAAAGCGCTTATCGAGGCGGTTCTGACCGAGAGCAGACAGAAGCGGCTTAAGACGAGAAATATTCAGAAAGAAGACGATCTTGAGACAATAGTCGAACAGGTGACTGCACGGAATATGCTGTCGCTGAAGAATACGATCTCTCTGATCGACGCGAAGTCACTCGAGGACTGTGTATCGGCGATAGACGAGACACCCTGTCTGTTTCTGTTCGGTGTCGGGTCTTCACTGCTGGTCGCACAGGACGCGTATCTGAAATTCCTGCGTGTTGACAAGCTGTGCGTGATCAACGCGGACTGGGATGCCCAGCTGGTACAGGCACGCAACATCAAGCCGGGCTATACCGCTCTGATGATCAGCTATTCCGGCCGCACGAAGGAAATGATCCGCTGTGCGGAGAAAATCATAGAGGCCGGCGCGAAGCTTATCCTGGTTACCAAATACGATGTTTCACCGCTTGCGAAAATGGCGGATATCTGTCTGTATGTCGCATCGAGCGAAACACCGTTCCGCAGCGGAGCGATGTCGTCGCGAATTGCCCAGCTTAATGTAATCGATATTATCTATACGGCTTATTTAAATAGAAATTACGAAAAAAATATCGAAACAATTTATAAAACGCATTTACCGAAAGAATAGGAGCCAGTTCATGATTGATCTGACACAATTGACAACCGAGACCCGCAACCCGCGGACGACTGATCTGGACGAATGGTCGGCGCTCGAGATTATAACGGAAATGAACCGGGAGGATCTTGATGTCGTCGACGCGGTCAGAAAAGAGCTGCCCCGGATAGCCTGTCTCGCAGAGGTCTGTACGCAGGCTCTCAAAAAGGGGGGGCGAATTGTCTATATAGGCGCCGGAACAAGCGGAAGGCTTGGGGTACTCGACGCGGTGGAGTGTCCTCCCACCTTCGGCGTGAGCGACAACTGTGTCGTCGGACTCATTGCAGGCGGAGCGGGCGCCTACGTCAAAGCGGTTGAAGGCGCTGAAGACAGCCTGACACTCGCGGAAAAAGATCTGAGAAAGATCGCACTTACGGCAGATGACGTTGTGATCGGACTGGCGGCAAGCGGTCGGACCCCCTTCGTAATAGGGGGGCTGCGCTATGCGAAGAGTATCGGCTGTTCCACAGGATCAGTCGTCTGCAACGGAAACGCAGCTGTGTCTGCAGAGAGTGATTACCCTGTCGAAGTCGTTTCGGGACCGGAAGTACTTACCGGTTCCACAAGACTCAAAGCGGGGACCGCTCAGAAAATGGTTTTAAATATGATCTCGACCGCGAGTATGGTCGGAGTCGGGAAAGCTTATCAGAATCTGATGGTGGACGTGGTTCAGTCAAATGAGAAGCTCGTTACACGGGCTGAAAACATCGTGATCGCCGCTGCCGGGTGTGACAGAGATACGGCAGCGGAAAAACTTACAGAGGCCGAAGGAAGCGCAAAGCTCGCGATTACGAGTCTTCTGCTCGGTCTGGATACGGAGACGGCGGCTGATAAGCTTGCGCAGGCCGACGGACACGTCAGAAAAGCAGTTGTAACTGCTCAAGGTTCAGCGGAGGTAAAGGAAGCATGAGTCTGAAAAGAATAGTCAGCATCGGAGCCCATTCTCTGGATGCGGAACTGATGGGAGGTCCTCTGATGATTCAGTATGCGGATCAGGGCGCGCACTGTACATATATTCACGTTACACAGGGCAGGCTGGAAGATCCGGATGCGACAGAGGAAGCGAAACAGGCTTATCTGAAAGATCTGCTTCGTCAGAATAAAGGAGCAGCAGAAAAGATGGGCGGAGATACGATCTGGCTCGGATACGTTTCGAGCGATATGCCCTCCACAGAAGAATTCGCCCGGCGCCTGGAAACATATTTTGAAGACGAAAATGTGGATCTTGTGATTACGCACTGGCGGGGATCGATGCATCCGCGTCATATAAACACTTATGATGCAGTTACGACAGCCGTCAAGCGGCTGCGGGAAAAAGGCAGTCCGATCCGTCTGATGTACGGCGAAACCTTTGAAGATCTCGTAGGCTTTATTCCGCAGGCTTACTTCACAGTTAATGAAGACGTCTATGGTAGATGGCAGGATGCGCTTAAAACCTATGATGTTTATCGCGGGGAGGTCAACAGTTTCCCGTATCAGCCTTACTACACGACCATAGGCCAGGTACGCCAGATTGAATCGAATAATTCTGACCGGACTGCAGCGTATATGTACGCGAGTCTCATCGAAAACGATCTCTGGTAAGGATAAAACAAAAGTACCGGCACCCAGTACCGAACTGACTGAAACGCCGGCTGATCATACCGTTTAAAAGCGGTGATAAAAGCGGGGTTCCGCACAATTATGAAAGGAAATATCATGGCTAAAACTTACGTACGCGTCGACGACAGACTGATTCACGGACAGACAATCGTCGCCTGGTGTCCCACTCTGGAAGTTCAGGAAATTATCGCGGTAGACGATGCGAGCGCATCCAACGCGATGCTCAAGAACATTATGACGATGGGCGTTCCGTCCACGTATAAGACGCATATCGTTACAACGGATGAAGCGAAAAAGCTCCTGTCCGCAGACAGCGCAAAAAATCGCCTCGTCATCGTCAAGACAGCTGACAAGCTCGCGGAACTCGCTGAGTATCTTCCGAAATGTGAATACGTAATCCTCGGAAATCTCGCGAAACGCAAGGATACGAACCATCAGGTCGCAGGTGCCACGGGAATCTTCTTTCTCAGTGACAGCGATATTGCGAAAATTGACAAGATGGTCGATGACGGTGCGGAAATTTTCTTCCAGCAGCTTCCGAGTACTTCGAAAACCGAATGGGATAAATTCAAGAAAACGCTCTGATCTCCGGAGTCCGGAGACGGCTTTATCATTATTCATTTAAAGATATTACTTAAATCCATCAATCTGTTTAATTGATTAACTGACCCGCGCGGGGAAACCGCGCTTATTGAAAGGACTACTACCATGCAGTTATGGCAGATCTTACTGATCGCTCTATTTATCTATCTCGGCTCGATCGGATCGATTATCGGAAATACGCTCGGCTGGTATACGCTGGGCCGTCCGCTCATAGCTTCTCTCGTCGTCGGCCTCATTATGGGCGATGTTCAGTCGGCGCTCGTTGTCGGCATCCCGCTTCAGATTATGTACATGGGCAGCGTAACTCCGGGCGGTGCCGTCGCCTGGGATCTCTCATACGCCACCTACATCGGCGTCGCAGGAGCTCTCTTCCTCGGACAGGGGATGGACACAACACAGCTTATCGGGCTTGGCGTCCTCTTTGCCGGAATCGGCGGTTTTGTCGGGCAGCTCATGTGGAATCTCTCCTACGCCTGCAACCTTCCGCTAAACCTCGTGGCGGAACGTTATGCGAAGGAAGGCGATGCGAAAAAGATGTATATTCCGAATACCGTGCTCGGACAGCTCATCGGATTTGCCTGCCGTTTTATTCCGGCGGTAATCCTGCTTTTCTCGCTTTCAGCCGCATCTTCTCAGGCGGATTTTGCAAACATGATTCCCGCGTGGCTTATGACAGCTCTTACTGTTTTCGGCGGCATGATGGCTTCCCTTGGGATGGGCATTATCCTGTCGTTCCTGCTGAAGAAGAAGTACCAGCTCGTGATTTTCCTGGCCGGATTTATTCTCGTTACCTATTTTAACCTCGATATGATGGCGGTCGCCGTCACGGCAATTATCGCGTCGGTACTCTATTTCGTATCGATCTCAAAGGACAGTACAAACTCAGCGGAAGGCGAAGCATATAATGACTAAGAAACTCAGCGCAAAGACGCTTAAAAAATCATTTCTGAACTGGTTTTTCTTTAACGGCTGCTCACAGCAGGCGGAAAGCATGCTCGGTATGGCGTTCGGACAGTCGATGGCGCCGGTTATCGACGAACTGTATGATACGAAGGAAGAGAAGTCCGAAGCACTCCAGCGCAGCATCACCCTGTTCAATACCGAAGCTCAGGTAGGATCCATCTGCAACGGCATCGTCTGCGGTATGGAAGAAGCGAACGCAAACGGTGAAAGCACGCCGGGGCTTATAGAATCCGTCAAGGTTGCCCTGATCGGACCGACTTCCGCCATCGGCGATTCCCTGTGGGTCGCTACGATAATCCCGATTCTCCTGACAATCGCGATCTCTATCTCCCAGGCTATACCGTCCGCTCCGTGGGTGGGACCCGTCCTGTATATGGTCGCTTATCCTCTGGGCACCTTCTACCTGAGCTGGTACCTGTTTAAGCTAGGCTACCGGTCCGGACTCGAAGGAATGTCTGCGTTTATGGCATCCGGAAAGCTGGACAAACTCACCGATTCGATGACGATGCTCGGTCTGATCGTCACCGGCGCTCTGACCGCGTCTTATGTTTCCGTCTCTGTTCCGATTAAGATCGTAAAAGATATTCTCGACCCGTCCACCGGCGAAATGCTGAAAGATCAGGTTCTGTTCGATGCGGATACGATGCTCAACAATATCTTCCCGGCTCTGCTGCCGCTGCTTCTGACGCTGGGTGTCTATCACCTCTACACGAAAAAGCACTGGTCCCCGATTAAACTGATGGGACTGATCCTTGTCATGGCTCTCGCACTGACAGGCATCGGTTACTGGACCGGTTTTTACGCCTAGGAGCTGAGGATGACTGAAATTATCGTGATGGGTCACGGCGCTTATGCAGCCGGAACGAAAGAGAACGTCGATATGATTGTCGGCGTTCCGGAAAATATGCGTTTTCTGGATCTGACGAGGGAAATGGATCTTGCGGATTTTGAAACACGGCTGGATGAATTGACTGACGGGATGGAAGGTGAGATCCTGTTCGTATGCGACCTGATGGGCGCATCACCTTTCAGGACCGCTGCGATGAAGTGCGCGAAGAATCCGGACAAATATGTGACGGTTACCGGCGTGAATACGATGGGATTTATGGAGATGGCGATGAACGGCGAGCTGCCGGTCTCGGAACTTGCGGATCAGGTGCTCAAGGTCTGCGGAGAATCCATGGTTCGTTTTCCCGAAAAGGCGCAGTCATGAAAATAGAAATGTTTGATAACAGGATGATCCCCGAAATTGTCGCTCTCTGGAACAGAGAGCTTACAGAGGATCAGATATCCGGTGACGATTTTGTCCGCTGGCACATTGCGGATATGAATTTTTCACCCGATCTGCTGCTCGTCGCGACAGATGGCGGAAAGGCAGTCGGATTTCTGTTCGGGATTAAACGCAAGGTCGCCTACTATTCACGGGGAACAGAACCGGACAAATGCTGGATCAAGGCAGTCGCGGTCGATGAGCATTATCAGGATAAAGGGGTTGCGACAGCGCTTCTCAGGGTTTATGATGAAAAGATGAAAGCAGAATCGGTCAAAAAGATCGTTCTCGGCGCTTATTCGCCGAGCTACGTATTCTGCGGAATCGATAAAGACGCTTATCCGAAAGCTGCTCCGTTCTTCGAAGCGAACGGCTTCACTCAGACTGAAGAAGCCTACGGTATGGAACGTTCACTCGAAGACTTCGAATACCTCGAATCTGCAGCCCGGCAGAAGAAGAAACTCGAAGCCGAGGGGTTTGAGTTTATACCTTACAGCCCCGAATAAGCGTATCCGCTCCTTCAGATGATTCACCGGAATTTTTCCGACGGATGGCTCAGCTATGTGATCGGCGCGATTCAGAGCGGGATCGCCCGGAATACGATCATCATGGCCGTTCACGACGGCAGCGTAGCCGGGTACGTTTCCCGCGATTCCATCGGGGACGATCCCGAGCGATACGGGCCGTTCGGCGTGGACGAAGAAGCCAGAGACTGCAAACTGGGATCGGTGCTCATTAACGAGATGTTTGAAAATATGACAGCAGCCGGCATAAACAGAATGTACTTTAAATCGACTGAAGAAAACGGACGACGTTTCTACGAACGGCAGGGTGTCAAAGTAACCAGAACTTTTGGAAAATATGAAAAGAATCTCTGATTCAGAGTATTGATAGAAACCAGGACAGCACACGAGCTTTATCGACCGCTGTAGAATTAAAGCACGGCTTCCGCCGTGTTTTTTATTTGAGCAGACTATTGTTATTTCATATGAATTTCCTTTTCTTCGGATATACTGAATAGATACTGGAGGCGCAAATGAAACTTTTCAGGAAGAATCACGACAGGATACGGGCCGTCATGACGGATATTGACGGAACTCTCGTCGATATTGAAAGCGCGGCAATTCCGGACGAGGCGGTCAGCGCGCTGAAAAAGCTCAGAAAAAAGGGAATCAAAACCTATATCTGCACCGGCCGCAACCGCGCGGAAATTGATTCCGGCATCAGGAGTATCGGATGGGACGGTATGGTTCTGATTAACGGACGGCTCGCGCTCGACGAAAACGGGGAAGTGATCTGGAACCAGCCGATCCGTGCGGATCAGATCTCGGGACTTCTTGAAATGATACGAACGGATTATTTTCCGGTCTGTTTCGTCTGCGCGGATCAGATCTTTCTGAACAACAGGGACGGCAGCGTCGAGCAGCTCGGAGTGGAGCCGTCACTGGAAGAAGGGCAGATGGATCCCCGTATCACATCGTTCGATGAGATTGACGGACTCGATGTTTACAGTCTCGCCGTATACGCAGGTTCCGAGCGGGACGAAAGCTTCCGGGCCTTGTTTGACGGAACGAATATCGAACGTCTGACGGAGGGAGTTCTCAGCGTGGATCCGGACTACAACGGGAAGATTGACGGGGCGCGGGCTCTGCTGAAAAACGACAGCATACCGAGAACGGCGCTGCTCTATCTCGGAGACGGCGAACATGATCTCAGGATGATCGAATATTCAGGTTTCAGCGCGGCCATGCCCGAATCACCGGAGAAAGTCAGACAGGCGGCAGACTTTGTGACGGACAAACCGGCGCAGGGAGGCTTTGTCAATGCCCTCAGACATTTTAAAATCTGACAGTCGTTTATCCAAATTGAAGGGATTTAAAAGCAATATCCGATAAGGCTCAGCAGTAATGATACGGGTTCTTAAGAATTAACTTAAAGATCATTAAAATTGGTTTCGTTCCGTTTAAAAATAGGCTAAAATTAAACATAGGTAAAATTAACTTAAATTTTAAATCAGGAAGAGACCGTAACGCGAGTGAGAAAACGACACGACTGCTCAGTTAAAAATCGAATACGAATCTGCGTCTGCGGACTGATCATTATGCTCTTTATTCTGATTTATCCGGGAGCAGAACTCAATGTGAAGGCTTCCGGAGATCCGTTCCGTATCATCAGTACTGTTAAAATTACGGATATCGACACGCCTGTGGCAGGATGTACCGCGGACAGCTCTGCGAATGTTTCCGGTACGGGAATCACAGACGGAACGGCAGTGCTCAGCTGGGAGCCGTCGGACAGTATTTATCAGCCGGGGACGGTATATACGGCTGTGGTCGTGCTTCGTACCGAACCCGGCTACAGATTCGATGAACATACGACAGCGACAGTGAACGGTGAGGCGGCTTCAATGGTTGTCCTGAACGCTAACGGGACCATGTCGGTTCAAACTGTTTTTGCGGCCACCGAAGGAACCTCATCGACAACAGACACGACAGACACCGAACCGGAAGCAGGACAGAACGACGGTTTTTTATTCGGTATCGGCATCTACAGCCCCGCTTCGGCGATTATCTTTCTGCTTATACTCCTCGGAGGTCTTGCCGGGATTTTCCTCTGGCGTATCCTGCGCAAGGAATAAACGGGGCGTTCGAATATTGTAATTGACATTTAAGAATACAGCTGTTAAGATGATATGGTTCATCGGAGGAATAGCTTTGTACGATACCGGATAAGATGGCATGGGAACATGCAGTCTTGTCCGGTTTTTTGTCATGTACAGCCAAATCTGTTTCTCCGTAATTCGGAAAGGAATAATAGACGACGATGGAAATGAATAACAGTTTTACTAAAGGACCGATCCTGAAGCCGCTCATAAAATTCGCGCTTCCGGTCCTGCTTGCACTCATTCTGCAGGCGATGTACGGCGCGGTGGACCTTCTCGTAGTCGGTCAGTTCGGCGGCGCCGCGGATGTCTCCGCCGTATCCAACGGCAGCCAGATCATGCAGTTTGTCACATCGGTTATCACAGGGATGTCGATGGGCGCGACCATTCTGATCGGCCAGCGTATCGGAGAAGGACGTAAGAAGGAAGCGGGCGGCGTGATCGGCGCATCGGTCTGCCTGTTTGCCGCGATGACTCTCGTCATCACGGTTCTGTTTATCGTATTTGCACCGCAGATTGCGGCTGCGATCAACACACCGCCTGAAGCGGTGGATAAAGCCGTCACCTATGTCCGGATCTGTTCTGCCGGCGCGATCTTTATCACTGCCTATAACGTATTCGGCAGCATCTTCAGGGGACTCGGCGATTCGAAAACACCGCTCATCACGGTGGCGATCGCCTGCTGTGTCAATATCGTCGGCGACCTCTGGCTCGTTGGCGGTCTCGGCATGAATGCGGCGGGCGCCGCCATTGCGACCGTCGCGGCTCAGGCGATCAGCGTGCTGGTTTCGCTGATCATCATCCGTAAAAACAACTCGCTGGGCTTCAAGGTCCGCAGAGAGGATATCCGCTGGAATAAACAGATTATCGGTCGTGTCACGAGCCTCGGCTTTCCAATCGCGCTCCAGGACGGCCTCGTCAGTCTGTCGTTTATCTTTATCAACGCGATTGTCAATACGCTGGGGGTCGTCGCGTCTGGGGGCGTCGGAGTTGCGGAAAAGCTGTGCACCTTTATTCTGCTCGTACCCAGCGCCTATATGCAGAGTCTGTCGGCCTTTGTCGCACAGAATGTCGGCGCAGGTGAGGAAAAACGTGCCAGACAGGCGATGTTTTACGCGATGATGACCTCTCTGGCATTCGGAGCGGTAATCTGCATCTTTACGTTCTTTAAGGGCGATCTGCTGGCGGGGCTGTTCGCGAAGGATTCGGATGTCATCGCGGCGGCCTGGGAATATCTGAAGGCCTATTCGATAGACTCCCTGTTTGTCTCGTTCCTGTTCTGCTATGTCGGGTATTTCAACGGAATCGGGAAGACTCGTCTCGTTATGATCCAGGGTCTGGCGGGCGCATTCCTGATCAGGATTCCGTTCACCTATGTCTTTTCGCACATTCAGCCTGTTTCGCTGTTCCGTATCGGTCTGGCGATCCCGCTGGCGACGGTCCTGCAGATCGTCGTCTGTACGATCTACTATATGTGGCTGAGGAAGCATCAGGAGTCGATTATCGCGATCTGATGCTGCCGCCGGACTTCGCAGGGGCCGGGAGGAGAATCCATCTGTTGTCAGGATATTCATGACACTACAGAATGACATAAAGCTGATGATCAGTCAGCATGAAAAAAGCGGGGAAGCTTATGCTTCCCCGCTTTTTTCGGCTAAAATGACCTCCGTGCTCTTTCTGATTTCGTCCACCATCTGTCTGGGGGCGTCCTCGTTCGTAATGAGGCCTGTGATTTCATTCCAGTCCGCGTAGGCGAACAGGCCGGCGTCCTGAAATTTACTTTTATCAGCCGCGGTATAGACCTTGTCCGCGGCTTCAGCGACCCGCTTCTTGAATTCGGCTTCCGAATAGGAAAGGGTGGAGGGGCCGGCCAGTCCGTAAAATCCGTCGGATCCGAGAAACGCAATATCCGCATGGATCGAATCCAGCGCCTGATCCGCCCAGCCTCCGATGGCGGCCTTGCTGCTTTTGCGGATCTTTCCGCCTATCATATAGACGTCGTTGTCGGATTCCGCCATCAGCAGCGCAATACTCAGCGAATTCGTGAAAATTGTCAGACCTTCCCGAAGGACCAGCTGCTTGGCGATGGCCTTGGTGGTACTGCCGGTGTCGAGGATCACGGCGCTGCGGGGTTTAACGAGTGAAGCGGCTTTGACCGCAAGATCCGATTTTTCACCGCTGTGAGTGGCTTCCTTGGCGTCGATGGTCTGTTCGACAAGATCGCTTTTCGCGACGGCTCCGCCGAAGCTCTTTTCCGCGATTCCTTCTTCATCCAGATAGATGATGTCTTTACGGATCGTTTCAGTCGAAACGCCGAATCTTTTGGACAGATCTCCGACCTTGATGCTTCCTTCCTTCATCAGGATCCGTGCGATTTTGTTGCGTCTGTCTGCTGTCAGTGATTTCTTCATAATATCCTCGTCATACCCTGCCGACTTCATCCGTATCAGCCGACCGTCTTTGTTATGTTTTATTCTATCTCTTATTTCGAAAAAAATCCAAATAAACAGCAAATTGAATACTTTGGAAAAATTAGGAAAAGTTTGAAATTCTTTGGATAAAAAGTGTTGACAGCAAGCAAACACAAGTTTATAATGAAATTAAGTTAAGAAAAACAAACGAATCACAAGCAATCAAAAGAGATAGCAGCGGTTCAGCAATCATTCGATCATTCATTAAAGGGGAAGAACATGAAAACAAAAGCAGTCAGAATGTACGGAAAAGACGATCTGAGACTCGAAGAATACGAGCTTCCGGAAATTAAGGACGACGAAATCCTCGTCAAGATCATGAGCGATTCGATCTGCATGAGCACCTACAAGCTCGTGGATCAGGGAAAAGCACACAAGCGCTGCCCCCAGAATGTCGACACGAACCCTGTTATCATCGGCCACGAATTCTGCGGCGTTATCGCTGAAGTAGGCGACAAGTGGAAGGATCAGTTCAAGCCGGGCCAGAAATTCGTTCAGCAGCCGGCACTCAATTACAAGGGCAGACTCGACTCTCCCGGTTACTCCTATGAAAACTGCGGCGGCGCTGCCACCTACTGCATCATGCCTCACGAAGTCATGGAACTCGGATGCCTGATGCCCTACGAAGGCAAAAGCTTCTATAAAGGATCTCTCGGAGAACCGATGAGCTGCATTATCGGCGGCTACCACGCGAACTATCATACGAACAAGAAAAACCGCGATCATGCGATGGGAACGAAGGAAGACGGCAATGTCCTGGTAATGGGCGGATGCGGACCGATGGGTCTGGGCGCTGTCGAATACGGACTGAACTTCGAAAACAAACCGAAGCGAATCGTTGTCACAGATATCGACGATGCCCGCATCGAACGTGCGAAGGAAGTAATCTCGCCGGAATTCGCGCAGGAAAAGGGAGTCGAACTGGTTTACGTCAATACGGCGAAGCTCGAAGATCCCCAGGCTGCGCTGATGGAAATCACCGAAGGTCACGGCTACGACGACGTCTTTGTCTACGCTCCGGTCAAATCGGTTGCCGAACTCGGCGACAAGCTGCTTGCGTTCGACGGCTGCATGAACTTCTTCGCCGGCCCGACAAACAAGGAATTCACGGCGGACATCAACCTGTATGACGTCCACTACACCTCTACTCATATTCTCGGAACGACAGGCGGAGACAACAACGATCTCATCGAAGCGAACGATCTGTCCGCGAAGGGCGTTATCGACCCGTCGGTCATGGTCACACACGTCGGAGGAATTGACTCAATCGCAGATACGACGCTCAATCTCCCGAAAATCCCGGGCGGAAAGAAACTGACCTATACGCAGTTTGAAATGCCGCTCACCGCGCTTGAAGACTTTGAAGAACTCGGAAAAACAGATCCGCTGTTCGCAAAGCTCGACGCATCTGTCAAGGCTCACAAGGGTCTGTGGAATGATGAAGCTGAAGCGATCCTTTTCGATCACTTCGGAGTTGAAGCATAAGTACGGCACAGGACAACAGGATAACTAAGGAGATTACGGGGGTTACACAGTGAAAGAGAAAGTACAAGCATTCGGACGCTTTTTAAGCGCAATGGTTATGCCCAATATCGGCGCCTTTATCGCATGGGGGCTTATCGCAGCCCTCTTTATTGAAACAGGATGGATTCCGAACGAAAAGCTGGCGTCGCTCGTCTCACCGATGAGCACCTACCTGCTCCCGCTTCTCATCGCCTATACCGGCGGTAAGATGGTGGGCGGTGTCCGCGGCGGTGTCACCGGCGCGATCGCCGCGATGGGCGTTATTGTCGCGACAGACGTACCGATGTTCCTCGGCGCGATGATTATCGGACCGTTCTCAGGCTGGGTCCTGAAGATGTTCGACAAATGGACTGAAGGCCATATCAAAGCCGGATTCGAAATGCTCGTTTCGAACTTCTCGGTGGGTATTCTCGGGATGCTTCTCGCGATCGTCTCTTATCTGGCCTTTGCTCCGGTCATGGAATTCTTCTCAGCTGCGATGGCTGCCGGCGTTAACTTCTTCGTCGACCATGGTATCCTGCCTTTAGCTTCCCTGCTGATCGAACCTGCGAAGATCCTGTTCCTGAACAACGCGATCAACCACGGCATTCTTACTCCTCTCGGACTCGACCAGGTCGCGGAAACAGGGAAGTCGATCTTCTTCCTGCTTGAATCCAATCCGGGTCCCGGACTCGGCATCCTGCTCGCATACTGTGTCGCAGGAAAGGGCTCCGCTAAAGATACGGCTCCCGGCGCGATCATCATCGAATTCTTCGGCGGTATTCACGAAATTTACTTCCCCTACGTACTGATGAACCCGGTCCTGATCCTTGCTGTTATGGCTGGCGGTATGACGGGCGTATTCATCGAATCGATCCTCGGCGCAGGCCTTGTCGGTCCGGCTTCTCCCGGATCAATTATCGCGATCCTCGCAATGGTACCGAAATCAGGCGGCTATCTGTCAGTACTGGCAGGCGTTGGCGGAGCGGCACTCGTCTCCTTCCTGGTTGCAACACCGCTGCTCAGAATTTTCGGCAAGGATGAAGACATCCAGGACGCCATCGACAAGACAAGCGCAATGAAAGACGAATCCAAGGGCAAGGCGGTCGCAGCGATCGCTAATCCGAAGGATATCAAGAACATCACATTCGCATGCGACGCAGGTATGGGTTCCAGCGCCATGGGTGCGACTGTCCTGCAGAAAGAACTGAAAAAAGCCGGACGCGGCGACATCAAGGTCGGCCACGCATCGGTATCCGATATACCTTCTGACGCGCAGATTGTCGTAACGCATCAGGACCTGAAGGAACGTGCGGCACACAGCGCGCCGCAGGCGGAACTGGTCCTCATTACGAACTTCATGAACGCTCCCGAATACAAGCAGCTCGCACAGCGTCTGTCTGCCGACGCAGCTCCGGCTGAAGAAGCTCCGGCAGAAGCGAAAGCTGCTGAAAAGACAGGTATTCTTCAGAAGAAAAACATCAAAATTAACCAGACGGCCGCACCGAAAAACGACGTAATCCGCGCTGCCGGCCAGATGCTCGTCGACTCAGGCTGTGTCGATCCTGAATACATCGATGCGATGATTCTCAGAGAAGACAGCTTTGCGACGAATATCGGCAACGGCATCGCAATCCCTCATGGTGTCGAAGAAGCGAAAAAGAACGTCCATAATTCGGGAATCTCAATTCAAACCTTCCCCCAGACAACAGATTGGGACGGCGGCCCGGTCAAGATCGTTATCGGGATCGCGGGTGTCGGCGACGAACATCTCGACATCCTCGCCCGTATAGCGACGAAACTTGCAGCACCTGAAGATGTCGACAAGCTCATGGATATGAGCGCCGACGAAATCTACACATTCTTTACCGAAGACTGACCGGCTTCTCCACCGGCTGTCATATAATAAGAGCCTGTCCTCTCCTCATTCCGGGACAGGGCTCCGAAAATCCGGGCACCGCTAAGCGGTGCCTTTTTATATTTTCTGCGATAGTTCGGTTATAATAAAACAGCTGTCATTAAATTATAATTTTCAGTTATTCAGCTTTTAAGCGAGCCTTTTAAGACTCCGATGTAGGGCGTGTTATTTAAGATCAACATTATGTTTTACCCTTGTTTAAGTTGTGAAAACGTCATACACTGAATACAGAACGGAGGAAAAAATGATCAGCAGGGAGATAGTTCTTTCCGAGCAGCCGGCCGCTAACCTATACGGCCTGACAATGCTGTCGGACGACCGTACACAGGCGAAGGATGTTCGCGATCTGTACAAGTGCTACAAAACGGCGGTTCACGCCGAAGAAGGCGCAGTCGTTCCGCTCTATATAGGTACCAAAGACTACAATACCCGCAGCAGAGATTTCACGCTGTTTATCGCGGGGAATATTCAGGCGCCGGGGCTCAGGCCTATCATGCTGCCCGGCGGTCTGTATGCTCATTTTCCGGTAAGGGCGAGGTTCGGTTACTTCTGGGGCGCTGCGCTGCGTAAGGCGAGGTGCCATTTTTACGGCTTCTGGCTCTCGCACAGCGACTACGAGCCGCGAAATATCGATTATGAATTTCACACGCAGAAGACGATGCTGGATTCTCCGGAGGTTGAGCTGTACTTTGCGATAAAAAAGAAAGCCGGAAGGTGAGCCGGTGAGATATGTCGGTTTTCCGGACAAAATGATGGGACCGCTGGATCAGATTCCGGCGGAAGATACGCTGGCAATCACAAGTCCGGCGTTTAAGGACGGGGAATATATCCCGAAAAAGTACACAGGGCGCGGAGAGGATATCTCTCCGGAGCTGAATATAGACAGGCTGCCGGCCGGAACGCTGTCTCTGGCAGTGACGATGGACGATCTGGACGTTCCGATGTCGAAAATATTTCCTCACTGGGTGATCTGGAACCTGCCTGCGGAGACGACGATACCGGAAAATATCCCCAGTAAAACGAAAATTCCTGAGACTGGAGCCGTTCAGGGGATGGCTTACGGGGAGCACTGCTACCGCGGCCCGAAAATTCCGAGGTTTATGAAAAAGCCGCATCGATACGTTTTTACGGTTTATGCGCTGGATACGATCCTCGATATCTATATCGATACGATGGAGCGGGACCTGCTGCACTGGATGAACGGCCATATCCTCGGACGGGGCCGTATCACGGGACTTTATCAGAATGACTGGACGGAAGAGAATTCGAGTGAGTCGTAGGGGCTCACAGACCGGAGGCGGAATATGTGGGGAGTCTGGCTGTGCGTTGTTTTGATCGCGATCCTTCTCGTCTGTGCGCTTCTGTTGTTCAAGGGCAGAGGAGTATGGCTTTTGATCGGATATCACGCTTCTCCGCCTGAAGAAAAGGCAAAGTACGACAGAGATGCGGTCATGAGGAGCTGCGCCTGGTGGTGTCTGTATACCGCAGGTGCGACGGGATTTCTTTTGAGCCAGTTCTGGCGCTACGAGCTGGATCTGGTCAGCTATTCGGATTTCGGAATCGAAGGGATGGTCTACATAGCCCTGCTGATGGGCGGGATCATTTTCGAATCCCACTATCTGCATAAAAAGTGCCTGAGAAAGAGTGCTTAAAGGAGTGTCCGCAGAACGCTAGATGATGAAAGTCGGAATCCGTTCAGACGACGCGGGTACGATTAGTGAAATGAAAAAATCCGCCCCGGTAGAGGCGGATTTTTTTTCGCTGCTTTTTTGTATCAGTTCTGTTAGTCATTCATCGGTGTGAAGCCGTATTTTTCAAAGATGGTCTTCGCATCGTCGGTGAACAGGAAGTCGATGAATTTCTGGGAAGCATCGGTATTCTTGCTGTCCTTGATAATCGCGATCGGATAGGTGACAGGCGTGTAGCTGTCTGCCGGGAATTCTGCTACGATCTTGACGTTGTCGTTGGAGATTGCGTCTGTTTTATAAACGATGCCTGCATCCGCTTCGCCGTTGGCGACATAGGTCAGAACCTGCGTGACGTCCTTGCCGTATACGGCCTTCGCTTTGACTGCATCGAGCATACCGAGGCTTGTCAGAGCTTCTTCCGCGTACTGTCCGGCCGGAACAGAGCTGGGTTCGCTCAGAGCTACGATCGCTACGTCAGCGCTGGTCAGGCTGTCGATCGATGTGACGGTTGTCGAATCCTTCGGAGCGATCAGGACAAGCTTGTTTTCAACAAGGTCCTTGCGGCTCGAGGTGTCGATCATGTCTTCGTCTTCCAGCGCGTTCATCTGCTTCTGCGCCGCCGAGATAAAGACGTTCGTTTCAGCGCCGTTTTCGATCTGCTTCTGCAGGTCGCCGGAGCTTCCGTAGTTAAACGTAAGCGTAATATTCGGTTCGCTTTCGTTAAACTTCGTCGTCAGTTCTTCCATGACGTTCTTCAGGCTCGCGGCCGCCGAGATAGTCAGGTCGACCGGTTCGCTGCTCGAGCTGCACCCCGACAGCATTGCGACACAGCACAGCAGGGCGGCCAGGATGACCGCAATCTTCTTCTTCATACAGATTCTCCTTGTATTATAGAGTAGTAGATATTGAAGCCCCTCTCTAAGGGCTGT
>ERZ1032812.18-NODE-18-length-19530-cov-6.722311_pt1 | contig 19530 bp, 18 predicted proteins | sample MGYA00517094_ERZ1032812 | MGnify/ENA primary metagenome ERZ1032812 (study PRJEB33719, sample SAMN04262549) | wastewater metagenome | biome: sewage system; feature: street-access sewage; material: sewage | place: Peru: Lima | collected 2013-01-15 ... | reverse complement strand
CGAATAACTGATTTTAATCATACAGGCAAATTCTGCCCAATTCTAACTCATCTAACTCGTATCTAACTCGTTCTAACTCAATTCCAACGAGTTAGAGTTGAGTTAGATATTTACGCTGTCGAGCTGTATATCCGTTAAAAATGAGATAGAATGACATATGCAGCTTTCATACAGTTAAAATTCACAGAAGGGATGCCGGCAATGACACTCAATCAGCTTAGTTATTTCACGGAAATTGTCAGGCAGCGCAGTTTTACAAAAGCGGCGGACGTACTGTTCGTAAGCCAGTCGGCGCTGAGCAAATCGATCCGTACGCTGGAGAAGGAATTCGAAACGGTCCTGATCGACCGCTCCGCGAAGGAATTCCGTCTCACCTCCGAAGGGGAGATCTTTAACGATTTCGCGACCCGCCTGCTCGATTATTACGATCAGGAGACTCAGGAGCTTTATTCCAGGCTTCACGGAGGAAGCGGCGAGCTGAGTCTCGGACTGCCGCCAAGCTCCGGCTCCATCTATTTCTTCGATCAGATCTTCAAGTTCCAGCAGCAGTATCCGAAAGTTGCACTCGATATCACCGAGGTGACGTCGAAAAAGGTGACGGATCTGGTTGCGGATGGAAAGCTCGATCTCGGGATCGTCATCGAGCCCTTCGCGGACGATCGTTTTGCCAAGAAGGAAGTCTATACCTCGGAAGCGGTTCTCGTCGTCTCCAAGGACAGTCCTCTGGCCTCCCGCAGATCCATCGGGTCGGCGCAGCTTCAGAACGAGCGCTTTGTGACGGTATCTCCTGACTATATGTATTACGACCGGATGATGGATTATTTTACCCAGGCCGGTATTTCCCCGGAAATAGCCTTCAGGAGCTTCCAGTGGGACCTGCTGCTGGAAATGGTGGCGGCGGGCCAGGGCGTTTCGATCCTGCCGAAGCCGCTTATCGACAAGTGCTACCATAACCGTGTCCGGCAGATTCACCTGAAGGATCCCGAGTTTCCGTGGGGACTCACGCTGATCCGCAGGAAGGACAAGTTTGTCACCGAGCCCATGAGAAACTTTATCGAGCTGTGTTCTCAGGACTGAGACAGGTCGATCTGCATCATATCCGGATGATTTGATAACGCTTCAAAGTACGAGCCCTTCGGGGCTCTTTTTGCGCCCGGAATTCGGGTTCAGGATCAAGACCGGCTGCAAATGATGATTCGTTTCATTCACTCCTTACATGAATTACATTCATCCGGGCATGAAATATGACCATTTTTCATTCCCTCCGGCAGATGCTACTATGCAGTTAGAAGATCTGCTATGGCCATAGCGACGAAGTAATATATTGATTTATCAATTCAAATCCCAGGAGGGAAGTCATGGAAAATCAGGCTCAGGCAGTAAAATCGACATCGGCGCGGGCAGGCTTTATCGAAGCAATCATGTTTTTTACCTATGCGTTTTTCGCAGTAAGCTGGATCGCGGGCAGCAGTCTCACCCCGCAGATCATGGAATATTTTAAACTGGAATCATTCGCATCCGCGACATTTATATCAAACGCGATCACCATCGCGAAGATCATCGGTAACTTTATGGCGGCGGCGATACTCGCGCAGCTGTATCCGAAGAGAGCGATCCTGCTCGGTTCGGGACTGATCGTAGTGGGAAGTCTCATCGCGATATTCTCCCAGCAGTACTGGATGTTTATCCTCGGCCGCTTCATCATGGGATTCGGCGGCGCACTGTACGTCGTATACTTCAGCCCGGTGGTTCTCCACTATTTTAAGAAGGAACAGCTCGTTACGGTAAACGCCCTGAACAGTGTAGCCTACAACGTAGGCGGGATCATGGCGATGCTGATGGTGGGACCGGTGGTCTCATGGCTGAAGACCTGGCAGTACAGCATGGGCTTCTTCGCGATTATCAGCGCGATCCTGTTCGTTCTCTGGCCCTTTGTTGGACAGAACTTCGAACTGAACAAATCCTCCGGCGTGCAGCAGGAAAAGTATACGATCGGCGAAGCCTTAAAGGATAAATTCAACTGGGTATTCCCGTTCACCTATTCGGGACTCCTGACCTTCTATATCGTCCTGCTCAACATCTTCCCGATCAGCGGAACCACCGTTATCGCATCGAAGACACTGAGCATGCTCGTCGCTATCGGCGGCGTGGTCGGAACCATCCTTGCGATCATGATGGGCAAGAAATATACGAAGCGCCTTCCCGTTATCCGCTGGTGCGGACTTGCGATGACGCTGTTCGGCGTGCTGATGTTCTTCACGACGAGTCCGGCTCTGGCAGTTGTCGCGGCGGTCGCCATCGGGATCTTCATGTTCCTGCCTGTGACCTCACTGGTCCTGATTCCGCAGGAGCTCCCGAACATGACCCCGGCGAAGCTTACGACCATCATGGGTCTGTTCTGGGCGATCTCCTACATCATCGAATCGGTCGTCTACTATATTATCGGGATCGTCATCGACAGCTCCGGCTATACCACAGGCCTGATGATCGCCCTCGTGATGAGCGCGACATTCTTCATCGGCTCCTTCCTACTGCCGGAAACAGGGAAAGAATCCGATAAATAAGACGTGAATAAGCAGCGTAAATTACCTATACATAACCAGTAACATAACCAGAACGATCAAACCAGGAGAAGAAAATGAAATCCATCAGCGAAATGTATAACGAAAAAGTCATGACGGCAGACCAGGCGCTGGATCTGATTCAGGACGGCGACTACATGTTTTCAGCTCAGGCCGGCGGGGAGCCCGCCGCGATCCTGTCTCATCTGCAGCATCTGAAGGATACCGGCGTCAAGAACACGACGCTCAACACCTGCCTGCCGCTGCAGCACTATCCGGCTTTCTTCGATCCGGAAATGGAAGGCGTCATGAACCATAACGGATGGTTCTTCGGAGCCGGACAGAGAGCGGACCACAAGTCGAAATTCGTCAGTCCCGTTCCCCAGAGCTCGACGTCGATCCTGAGAAAGACCCTCGACCGCATCAAATATGACGGCAGACGTCCTGTCGTTCTCGCAACCGTCTCACCGATGGACAGCCACGGCTATATGTCATTGTCGATCAGTGCGATTTACGAACGCGATCTGATCGACAAGGGCGCCGTCGCGATCCTCGAAGTCAATCCGAACTTCCCGCGCACCTTCGGCGACAGCCAGGTCCATGTGTCTGAAGTCGCGGCGCTCGTCGAATCCGACCGCCCGATCCCGATCAGCAAACTGGCCCCGTATACGGACACAGACGCCCAGATCGGCAAGTATATCGCCTCTCTCATCGAAGACGGCTCGACCATCCAGCTGGGGATAGGCAATATGCCCAACGCGGTCGCTGCGGAGCTCAAGAACAAGAAGCACCTCGGCATCCACACCGAAATGTTCACCGAAACGATGATCGACCTGATCGAATGCGGCGCTGTGGACAACTCCCAGAAGGGACTGCTGAACGGCTATTCGGTCTGCTCCTTCACGATGGGCAGCCAGCGTCTGTACGACTATATCGACAACAACCCGTCAGTTCTGTTCAAGTCCTGCACCTTCACCAACGATCCGTACACCATCGGCCTGAACAACAAATTCGTATCGGTAAACGCGACCCTCGAAGTGGATCTGACAGGGCAGTGCGCATCGGAAACGGTGGGCCACAAGCACTGGTCGGGAACCGGCGGACAGTCAGAAACCGTTCAGGGCGCCCAGATGTCGCCCGGCGGCAAATCGATTATCGCGATGCACTCGACGTTCACGACGAAGAACGATGACGGCACGGAAGAACTGCATTCGAAGATTGTCCCGTTCCTGACACAGGGCGCGGCGGTCACGACGTCGAGAAACGATACCGACTACGTCGTTACAGAATACGGGATCGCGTGGCTGCGCGGACTGAACGTGGCGCAGCGCGTCGAAGAGCTCATCAAGATCGCCCACCCGGATTTCCGCGACTGGCTCAGAGAAGAAGCAGACAAGAACGAAATCTGGTAAGACGATGAAGTCTTATCCGGTTCAATATCTGAAGCTTGATAACGGTGAGACGATGGCTTACCGGGAGTGCGGCGACCCCGCGCTTCCGGAGCTTGTCCTCCTGCACGGAAACCAGAGCTCCGGAGCGTTCTTCGAAGAGACGATGAACGCGCTGGAAGACCGGTACCATATCCTGGCACCGGATTTGATCGGCTTCGGGGACAGCAGCTATAACAGGCAGCTGGATACGCTGCAGGATTTCAGCGAGGATCTTGCGCTGCTGCTGGAAGCGAAGAATATTCAAAACGCGGTGGTGCTCGGCTGGTCCACAGGCGGCGGGATTGTCATGGAGCTCGCGGTGGATCATCCGGAGCTGTGCGGACGTCTGGTCCTGCTGGATTCCGTCAGTTCCCAGGGATATCCGCTGTACAGGCTTGATGAAAACTATAAGCCGATCCTCACAGAACGAATCTATAAGCGGGAGGATGTCGAGAACGAGCCGGTCCAGGTGGTTCCGGTACGGAAGGCTCTGGAAGAGGGGAATGCCGCGATGATCAAAGCGGGATTTGACGCCGTGCTCTACAATCTGAATCCTCCGGAATCTGAACGCTACGCGTATCTTGTGGATCAGATCCTTAAGGAACGCTGCCTCAACGATGTGGATACCGCTCTCGCCTGCTTCAACATCACGGACGAGAACAACGGAGCGGTAGACGGAAACGGCCGTATCCATCAGATTCAGTGCCCGGTGACGATTCTCCACGGCATGAAGGACCTGATCGTTCCGTATTCGGAAGCGGTCAGGACTGCGCAGCTTTTAGGAGATCAGGCGGATCTGATTATCCTCGGAGGCGCGGGTCATGCGCTGCTTTCGGACAGGACGGAGGCGTTTATACGGGTACTTGAGAGTTTTAATTAAATAGAAAACCAGATGAACTGCATCAAAAAAGCGCCCGGTTTCGAGCGCTTTTTGAGTTGTTCAGGATTTAATTACCATAAAATCAACGATACTCAGGAGATGCTCCATTTTTGTCATCGGTATCCAGCCGAGACGGCATTAGAATTATGGGTATCCTGTTAAGATAGTACTAATAAACAGTTTATTAAAGAAGGAGAACGCGATGGGATTTCCGAAGGATTTTTTATGGGGCGGCGCGACGGCTGCGAATCAGTGTGAAGGCGGATACGATCAGGGCGGACGGGGTCTTGCCAACGTCGATGTGGTTCCGGCGGGTCCGGACCGCTGGAAGGTCGCGGCGGGCGATATGAAGATGGAAAACTTCGACGACGATCATTTCTATCCGGCCAAGGAAGCCATCGACATGTACCACCGGTGGAAGGGCGATATCGAGCTGTTCGCGGAGCTGGGCTTCAAGACCTACCGGATGTCCATCGCCTGGTCGCGGATCTACCCGAACGGAGACGACGCGCAGCCGGATGAAGCGGGCCTGAAGTTCTACGAAGATATCTTTACCGAATGTCAGAAGCACGGCATCGAACCTCTCGTGACCATCGATCATTTCGATATTCCGATGCACCTGGTCACGAAATACGGCGGATGGCGCAGCCGTGAGGTCGCGGACTGCTACAACCGATACGCACGAACACTGTTCGAACGCTATAAAGGACTCGTGAAATACTGGATCACCTTTAATGAAATCAATATGATTCTCCACGCGCCGTTTATGGCGGCCGGAATTATCTTCAAAGAAGATGACAACAGACGCCAGATCACGATGGACGGCGCTTATAACGAGCTTATCGCCAGCGCACGCGCCGTGACGGACGCCCACGCCATCGACCCTGACATGAAGGTGGGCTGCATGCTGGCAGGAGGACAGAGCTATCCGGATACCTGCAGGCCGGACGATGTCTGGAAGAGCGTTCAGGACGACCGCGAGGGCTACATGTTTATCGACGTGCAGGCCCGGGGCTACTTCCCGGAATACGCATTAAAGTCCTTCGAACGGGAAGGCGTGACCCTGCCGGAACAGCCGGGGGATCAGAAGATACTCGAAGACGGCACCGTGGACTTCATCAGCTTCTCTTACTATATGTCGAGAGTCAGCTCCGCCGATCCTGACCGCGTGGACAAGACGGCGGGCAATGTGTTCGCGTCGATCAAGAATCCCTATCTGCCGTCCAGCGAATGGGGCTGGCAGATCGACCCGCTGGGTCTTCGCATCACGCTTAACGTCCTGTACGACCGCTACCACAAGCCGCTGTTCGTCGTCGAAAACGGTCTGGGAGCGAAGGATACGCCGGACGAAAACGGTGAGATCTTCGACGAATACCGGATCGACTATCTGCGGGATCATATCGCGGAAATGAAGAAAGCCGTCGACGAAGACGGCGTCAATCTGCTGGGCTACACGACTTGGGCGCCTATCGACCTGGTTTCCGCATCCACCGGAGAAATGTCCAAGCGCTACGGATTTATCTACGTCGACAAGGATGATGACGGAAACGGGACTCTCAACAGGAGCAGAAAGAAGTCCTTCGACTGGTATAAGAAGGTGATCGCGACCAACGGGGAAGACCTGAAATAAGCGAATAATCTGAATCGCCGGAACCGGGAACGGACCGGCGTTTTTTGATTTTTCAGAAACGCTGTAATATGTTTGTACGTCTTGTTTTCAGGTAAATACTTTTATATCTAAAAGCATATGATAAAGTAGTAATCAAAAGATAGTTAAACAATGCGCGGACCAGACGACAAGGGAGGTGCGAAGTGAAACAGACCGACAGGAAAAAGAACAATGGCCCCAATATGGGATGGTCGCTGATCATGGCAGGCGCCCTTTTCATTGTATCGGCCTTTACCGAAAGCAGTCAGGCATTTTCTTCCCAGTGGGTACTCATCGGGATAGGTCTGATGATCATCGCGTGCGGGATCACTTCGCTTACCGGACGGGATGTCAGGAAGGGCGATACTGAAGATTCGGCAGATAAAGACCGTGTCCTCGAGAATTATTCCGCTGCCGAGCAGTCGGGAAGCTTCGAGATCAAGATCCCGAAAAAAGCTCCGGTGATCAAGATTACGACGGAAGAAATCCTCGATCTGATCGACCGCGTTCAGCAGACGAAGCAGGCTGCGGCATCAAACGAATTTATGGATGATCTGGCGGAAAGCCGGATGATCGTCAGTCTGCTGGGAAGCGGGATCGTCAATAATACGAAAAGCCGTCCGTTTCTCCTGAGGATTCAGGCTGTTTTGAAGGATTACCTCGAATATGCGGATCAGCCGTTCCAGACCTACGAAACCATGGATGAAATCCGCCGAGCGGAACAGGAATACGCGGAAATCTGCAGCGATATGAAAGTCAAGAAAGCGCCGGAAACAGAGGCCGCTAGAAAAGCATGAGCAGGAATAACGAATAAAAACCATTTGGCCGTTTATATATAAATGGTCAAATGGTTTTTTTATCAAATAAATCATCAATTCATTCCGATTTCTGCCCTTCCAGATACCGCTCATAATCTTTTATCATATACGGATGATCTTTTCCGTACTCATCTATTTCTTTCTTCAGTTCTTCCGGCGTGAGGCAGACCGTCGTATTTTCCTTGTCCGTGCAGGCGCAGCCGATATAGACGAGTCTGTAGATTTTACCGGTTTTCTTATCATAAGCCCAGGTCCATTCCTGCAGGCCGTCAGGCATCGCGGTAATGATCTGGAGATCGTTCTGATTGATTTTGGTATCCATGTTTTGTCCTCTATTCGTCCTTTTTCTCCCGTTCTCTGATCAGCTTCTCCGCGGCAAGTTCCGCGGCTGTCTTTACGGTTCCGGTACCGAACTTGTTTCGCAGCTCGAATGCGGCGGAGTCGAAGGCTGCCCGTTTCTCACCTGATTTCGTCAGGTCATCCATCGTGATCTGCCGGATCCTGTCGTTTTCGAAATGGCTGACGCTCACGCCTGCCAGGCGGATCGGCCGGTAGTCGACTCCTTCGAACAGTTCGAGGGCGGCTTCGCTGATCGCTTCCGCACGGTCTGTCGGAGCGACGCTCTTCGCACGGGTGATGGTCTTCATGTCTCCGTAGGTGATCTTGAGGGTGACCGTTCTGAAATACAGCCCTTTCTTCTTTATCTTCCCGCTTATTTCCCTTGCAAACAGACGCAGATAGCTTGTGACATAGTCTCGGTTTTCGGTGTCATATCTGAACGTCTGCTCCCGGCCGATGCTCTTCGCTTCAGACAGATAATAGGGAACAAGCTCCCGGTCGTCGATCCCGTCCGCAAGGGAGATCATCCGTCTGCCCCGGGCGCCGAACATGTCTTCGACTTCGATCCGGTGCGTCAGGATATCTTCAACGTAGACGATTCCCGAATCCCTGAGCTTCTGGACGGATTTCGGCCCGATCCCGATAAGCGTGTCGACGCTCCGCTTTCCGGTCAGGAGCTTGTAATGAGCAGGGCTTTTTACGATAAACAGTCCGTCGGGCTTTTTCTCTTCGCTTGCGAACTTGGCCGATGCCATCGAATAGCCGATTCCGACGGAACAGGTGAGCCCGATCTCCGCTTTTGTCCGCTCCTTGATCTGCCTGGCGATCGCCACCGCGCCTCCGAACAGCGGCAGCGATTCGGTCACGTCAAGGTAGCCCTCGTCCAGGGAGACATAGGAGATCTGATCCGTAAAGCTGCACCAGATCTCATGGATCTGTGCGGATACGCTCTTATATTTGGCCATGTCGGGTCTGATATAGATCCCGTCAGGACATCTTCTGTAGGCTTCCTTGATATTCATCGCGGAATGAACGCCGAATCGTCTCGCTTCATAGCTGCACGTCGTGACGACGCCCCGTTCCTTCGAATCAGCCCCGACGATGACCGGCTTTCCCGCAAGCTCCGGATGATCCCGGACCTCCACCGACGCATAGAAGGCGTCCATATCCACGTGCATAATCGTTTTGTTCTGGTTCATGTCATATTTATTATATAGTAATGATGCGAATGCTGCATTTTGATGAGCGAGCAATCGCTCTTTTTTATTGCAATAATTTACATTTATTGAAACTGTATCAACTTGCGAAATGCAAAAGAAAAAAGGACATATGACCTTATTTTCAGGTCGTTGTCCCTATATACTTAAAACATGCTTTCGGAGGCCGATCAAATGAAAAACAGAGACGAACTGAACGATGCGCTGAAAACGCTTCACTGCAGTGCGAAAAAGGAGATCACCGCAATATTCGACGACTGTCCCGACAAGGTTGTCAGGCATGCGGCACTGATGAAGCTGCCTGCCGGCGTTCCGCTGATGCGGGAAGGACAGCACCTCGACTACGTGTACATCCTGTTAAACGGCACAGCCGACGGGATCGACGAACAGACCTACGGCGTCGTCTATATCTTCCGTGAATTCGGCAGCGGCTCCATCCTGGGAGACTTCGAAGTTCTCGGCGAGATCAGCGAATACCGCAGTACCATCGTCACATCCAGCGACGGAGACGTGCTCAGAATTCCTGCGGAGGTCTATCTGAACTGGATGAGCAGCGACAGCCGCGCGCTGATGAAACGGACCAGGATGCTCATCAAAGAGCTTACCCTCGAAGTCGGAGACAAACGGAAATACGCGCTGCTTTCAAGCCACGACAAGATGCTGCTGTATCTGTGCAATCGTTACAAGGAAGAAGGAAACGGACGGGAATTCCGCTTCAGGGACACCAGGGAAAAGCTCGCCAAACGGCTCGGGATCAGCGTCAAGACCATCGGGCGCAATATCAAAACCCTCGAAGAAGAAGGATTTATCGGCCACGAATCCGGCAAGATCACGATGGATCCGGAACAGTATGAAAGGCAGCAGGCCTACATATCGGAGCATCTGGTGGAAACAAACTGGAACCTCGAAGAAGGAACCGGAAAACACGGCTTTATTTAACGCAGTCATTATAATTCATTTCACAAACTCAAGGAGAAAACCATGTCCAACGTACCTACACCTCATATCGGAGCTGCAAAAGAAGATATCGCGAAAACCGTGCTGATGCCTGGAGATCCGCTCCGCGCGCAGTTCATCGCGGAAACATTTCTTGAAAACGCAGTATGCGTCAACAAAGTCCGCAATATGCTGGCCTTCACCGGAGACTACAACGGCAAGCGCGTCACCGTTATGGGCGGCGGCATGGGAATGCCTTCCATCGGGATCTACTCCTACGAGCTGTTCAACTTCTACGATGTCGACCAGATTATCCGGATCGGCACGGCGGGCGCGCTGGCAGACAATGTGAAGCTTCGCGACGTCGTCGTCGGAGTCGGCGCCAGCACGGACTCCAATTACGCCTCCCAGTTCAGACTTCCCGGAACCTACGCTCCCATCGCGGATTTCGGCCTGGCAAGAGCCGCAGTCGAAGCGGGTGAACGCCTCGGAATTCCGACAGCACCGGGAAACATTCTGTCCTCCGATATCTTCTACAACGATTATGAAGAAGCGCTGATGAAGTGGCAGAGAATGGGGATCCTCGCAGTCGAAATGGAAGCGGCGGCTCTGTACATGAACGCCGTCAGAGCCGGGAAGAAAGCCTTATGCCTGCTTACGATCTCCGATGCTCCGTTCCGCGGCGAATCCCTGTCCAGCGAAGAACGCCAGACCAGCTTTACCGACATGATGAAAATTGCTCTCGAGATCGCATAGATCCCGGGCCGGTTTTCCTGATGCTGACGATATAGAAAGAAGAAACCGATATGAAAAAATGGAAAGCAGCTGCGGCGGTCGTTCTCACGATCGTCCTGCTGTCCTTCACACTGACAGGCTGTTCGATGCCTCAAAAGGACGATTCGACGTTTTCTGTAACGATGGTCACCAGTGACGGCGGCATCAACGACCAGTCGTTTAACCAGTCGTCGTGGGAAGGTCTGCAGAAATTTGCGGAAGAGACAGGATCGGAAGTCCGTTACATCGAATCCAAACAGCCCTCCGATTATCTGACAAATCTCGACAGAGCCACCGACTCGTATCCCGATCTGATCTGGGGTATCGGCTATACCTTTGCGGACCCCATCCTGACCATTGCGAAGGCAAATCCCGATATGAGCTTTGCAATCGTAGACAATGCTTACGATGACACCCCGTTTAACGTTACGGGCGTCGTATTCCGTGCCGAAGAATCCTCGTTTATGGCAGGCTACATCGCAGGCATGAGCACGAAGACAGACAAAGTCGGATACGTCGGCGGCATGAAATCCGCCATTAACGACCAGTTCCAGTACGGCTACGACGCGGGCGTCGCCTACGCGGCTAAGGAACGGGGAGTCAAGATCGAAGTCATGAATCAGCTTGTGGAAAGCTATACGGACGCTGCGAAAGCGAAAGCCATCGCGAACAAGATGTTCTCCCAGGGCGCGGATATCGTATTCCACTCCGCAGGCGGAGCAGGTCAGGGCGTTATCGAATCTGCGAAAGACAACGGCAAGTACGCCATCGGCGTCGACCGCGACCAGTCGTACCTCGCACCGGACAATGTGCTGACATCAGCGCTGAAGAATGTCGACACGGCGGTTGAGCTGGTCTGTCAGGAAAAGATGGACGGCCAGGACATCGGAGGACAGACCCTGAGCTTCGGTCTTTCAGACGATGCAGTAGGCATCCCGACAGAAAACAAGAACATGGATCCCGAAGTCTATGAAAAGGCGATGGAGGTCCGTCAGAAAATCATCAGCGGCGAAATTAAAGTACCGGCGACGGAAGAAGCTTACAACGCGTATGCCGCTTCGCTGGGGCAGTAGGAGAAACACATGAAACCAGATAAAGAATACGCAGTTCAGATGCACGATATTACGAAGACCTTCGGCGCCTGCCGGGCCCTCGATAACGTACAGCTGGATGTAAAAAAGGGAACCATTCACGCGATCCTCGGCGAAAACGGCGCGGGCAAAACGACGCTGATGAACGTTCTGTACGGACTCTACCGCCAGGACAGCGGTGAAGTCTACCTGTACGGCGAAAAGGTCGACATCAAAAATCCGATCGTCGCGATCCGCCACGGCATCGGCATGGTCCATCAGCATTTCATGCTCGTCGAAAACTTTACAGTCGCTCAGAACATCATCCTCGGACAGGAAACGACGAAGGGCGGCGGAGTCCTCGACCTGAAGCGCGCGAAGAAGGAAGTCGAAGAGCTGGTCGCCCGCTACGGACTGCAGGTGAATCCCGACGCGCAGATCTCCGATATCACTGTGGGCATGCAGCAGCGTGTTGAAATACTGAAGGCTCTGTACCGCGGGGTCGATATCCTGATTCTCGACGAACCGACGGCGGTTCTGACGCCCCAGGAAATCGAAGACCTCATCGGTATCATGCACAGACTCGTGGATGACGGCAAGACCATCATTATCATCACGCACAAGCTCAGGGAAATTAAAGCCTCGGCCGACGAATGCACGATTGTCCGGCGCGGGCAGTACATCGACACGGTAAAGGTCGCGGATGTCACTCAGTCGGAGCTCGCGGATATGATGGTCGGTCACAAGGTCCGTCTGTCTGTAGACAAGGAAGCCGCGAAGCCCGGCGAAACGATCTTTGAGATTGACAATCTGCAGGCCAGCGACGACAGAGGGCTGCCGGTTCTGAAGAATCTGAATCTGGCGGTTCATGCAGGCGAGATCGTAGGTCTGGCCGGCATCGACGGAAACGGACAGAAGGAGCTTGTCGAGGTCATCACGAACCTGAGAAAAGCGGACGGCGGAACCGTCAAGATCGATGGAAAGGAAATCCAGAATACGACGACGCGCAACACGATGAATTCCGGCGTCTCGACCATTCATGAAGACCGTCAGAAGCGCGGACTGGTCCTCGACTTCACGGTGGATGAAAACGCTGTCCTCGACTCATATATGAAGGAACCCTTCTCGAAGAGGGGCGTACTCAATAAAAAAGCGATCCATGATTTCACATCGCAGCTGATCACGGAATACGATATCCGTCCGGATAACTGCGGCGATATGCCTATTCGCGGACTCTCCGGCGGGAATCAGCAGAAGGTGATTATCGCAAGGGAAATCGCCAACGATCCGGATCTGCTCATCGCAGTGCAGCCCACCCGGGGACTCGACGTCGGCGCGATAGAAAATGTCCACAAGATGCTCATCAGAGAACGTGACAAGGGGAAAGCGGTTCTGCTGATCTCCCTCGAGCTGGACGAAGTGTTGAACGTGGCGGATACGGTCGCCGTCATTTACGACGGCGCGATACAGGGAACATTCCCGCAGAGTGAAGCGGACGAACGGACAATAGGCCTGATGATGGCGGGAGGAGGAACAGATGCAGCGGAGTGAATTCTTTAAAAATTTCTGGCGCAAGCCGATTTTCGCGACGATCATCGCGATCCTCAGCGGCTTTATCGTTGCGGCGATCATCCTCGCGAGCGCGGGCTACAACCCGTGGACCTCTCTGGGCGCGCTGTTTTACGGCATGTTCGGACGTCCGAAATACATCTCCAACGTCATTATCAAGAGTACCCCGATTATCGTCACCGGGCTGAGCGTCGCCTTTGCCTACAAGATGGGGCTGTTCAATATCGGCGCGGAAGGCCAGTACATCATGGGAGCGCTTGCGGCAAACGTCGTCGGCTACCTGGTTGACGCTCCGGCGATCATCGAGATCCCCCTCATCATCCTCGCGGGCGTCGCAGCCGGCGCGCTGTACGGCGGCATCATCGGTCTGCTCAAGGGCAGGTACGACATCAACGAAGTGATCACGGGCATCATGCTTAACTGGATCGCGCTCTATTTCTCGAATTACATCGTGAATCTCGAGATATTCCATAAGCCGAATACAGCCAGCATGTATGCGATCAATGAATCGGGTTATACGTCTCTCTTCACGCAGTGGAAGACGACGGAAGCGGCGGCGACGTTCTTCCAGGAGCATCCGTTCATCGGGGACATCATGCGTACGGACGTCAATATGGGCTTTATCATCGCAGTTGCCCTGACCATCTTTATCAGCTGGGTCCTGTTCAAGACGACAAAGGGCTACCAGCTGCGCGCAGTGGGCTACGCCCAGGAAGCAGCTGAATTCGCAGGCATCGACGTTAAAAAGAACGTTATCCAGACGATGCTCATCGCGGGCGGACTTGCCGGCATGGCAGGCGTCCTGAATATCACGGGAATCTTCCCCCACGCCGTCTCACAGCTGTCGGCATTCGAATCCTACGGTCTGAACGGTCTGTGCGTCGCGTTTATCGCCGGCGGTTCGCCCATCGGCTGTATCCTTGCGGGTCTGCTCTTCGGAGGTCTGCTGTACGGCGGACAGTCGCTCCAGTATATGGCGGGTGCTCCGTCAGAAATCATCAACATCATGATCGGAACCATCGTCTTCTTCGTCGGACTTGAAGGTCTGGTCGGCATGATCGTCGACCGGATCGAAAAACGGAAAGCGGCGAAGTCGAAGGAATCGGGAAGCAGCGATTCCGGAAAAAGCGGATCGGGAACGGGCGGATCTGACAAGAAGGAGACCGTCACGACTGAAACGAAACAGGAGATACAGTCTCCGGAGCTTAAAACACTGGAAACGGGTAAAAGCCAATGATGAATATCGTAACATTACTGATAGGCGTTACGCTGATGTACGCGACGCCTCTGATTTTCGGGGCGCTGGGCGGTGTCATATCGGAACGCTCCGGAGTCGTCAACATCGGCATCGAAGGGATGATGACAGTGGGCGCCTTCACCGGCGCGACCGTCGGATATTTCAGCGGAAATCCGTGGATCGGCCTGCTGTGCGCGGGTATCGCGGGCGGCCTGATGGGACTGCTGCACGCGACGGCTTCTGTTTCGTTTCTCGCGGACCAGACGATCTCCGGCGTCGCCATCAACCTGCTGGGACCGGGACTGGCGCTGTTCTTCTGCAGACAAGCCTTCGACGGCGCGACCCAGACGCTGCCTGTTACGAACAAGCTGCCGAAGATCTTCGGTGACTCTGCGACGGGGATCCTGAGCAACCTGAATGTCGACGTGATGGTCATCATCGCGCTTTTCACAGCTGTCGTCATGTGGTTCGTTCTGTACCGGACGAAGTGGGGTCTGAGAATCCAGGCTGTCGGTGAAAATCCGGCTGCTGCCGATACGCTGGGTATCAACGTCAAGAAGACCCGCTATCTGTGCGTGATCATGTCGGGGATTCTCTCCGGGATCGCCGGCGCGTGCGTCACGCTGAGCATCGTCGCCCAGTTCTCGCAGACGTCCATCGCAGGTCAGGGCTTTATCGCGCTGGCGGCGGTTATCTTCGGACGCTGGCGCCCACAGGACGCTTATCTTGCGTGTCTCGTATTCGGCTTCGCTCAGGCGCTGACTGTCGTTCTCGGCGGAGGTGTCGTGAACATTCCGACAGAAATTCTCGCGATGCTGCCCTACGTTCTTACGATCATCATCCTGATCCTGTTTGTGGGCAAATCGGTGGCTCCGAAGGCGGACGGTGTTCCGTATGTGAAGGGAAAGAGATAAGCTTAGTATATGAGTAAAGTGAATAACGAAAATAATAAATACAAACGCGTTTTTACGATCGTCATCGACTCGATGGGGATCGGGAACGGGAAGGATGCGGCTGCTTTCGGAGACGAAGGCGCCGATACCTTCGGCCATATTGAGGAAGCTGCGGGACCGCTGAATATCCCGAATCTCGAAAAACTCGGACTGCTCGCGCTTCATCCGGCAGAAAAACAGCCGTCGGACGTTACGCCGGAAGGATACCGGATCAGGCTCAACGAAGCCGGCTGCAGCAAGGATACGATGGGCGGCCACTGGGAAATGACGGGACTGAAGACCGTCACACCCTTCAAGACCTTCACTGACACAGGCTTCCCGAAGGAGCTGATGGACGCGCTGGAGCGGGCGACCGGCCATAAGGCGATCGGAAACAAGAGCTCCAGCGGCACGGAGATCCTGGATGAGCTCGGTGAAGAACAGATCCGTGACAACAGCATGATCGTCTACACATCGGCGGACTCGGTCCTGCAGATCGCGGCGAACGAGGACAGCTTCGGCCTCGACGAGCTGTACCGCTGCTGCGAGATTGCAAGAGAGCTTACGATGAAGGACGAATGGAAGGTCGGACGCGTTATCGCGAGGCCCTACGTCGGAACGAAGGCGGGCCGCTTCACGCGCACCCCGAACCGTCACGACTACGCACTCCAGCCCTTCGGAAAGACGGCGCTGGACGCCCTCAAGGAAGCCGGATACGACGTGATCTCGGTGGGAAAGATCTACGATATTTTCGACGGCTGCGGTCTGACGGAATCGAACAAATCCCAGAGCAGCGTTCACGGAATGGAACAGACGAACGAGATCGCGGACCGTGATTTCACGGGTCTGTGCTTTACGAATCTTGTCGATTTCGACGCGCTGTGGGGACACCGCAGAGACCCCGAAGGCTACGGAAAGGAGATCGAAAAATTCGACATCGGTCTCGGCGAGCTGCTGGGAAAGCTTAACGACGACGATCTCCTGATGATCACGGCCGATCATGGAAACGATCCGACATATTCAGGTACCGATCATACTCGCGAACAGGTCCCGCTGCTGATGTACTCGCCGTCGATGAAACAGTCCGCAGATCTCGGGGAAGCGGACAGCTTCGCGGATATCGGCGCGACGATCGCGGACAACTTCGGCGTCGCGATGCCGGAAGGGACCATCGGCGAAAGCCTGCTGGACAGGCTGGTATAATCGCGAAGAAGCAGATACGGTCGATGATCATCTGACGTACAATAAATGACCGGAAGAACTGAACCAGCCGGATGATCTGCTCATCTGAAATTAAACGTAAAAGGAAAAATAAGATAACATGGATAAAAAGACACTTGCAGGCATGATGGACCACACGCTGCTCAAAGCAGACGCGACGCCGGATCAGATCGACTGGATCTGCGACGAAGCGAAACAGATCGGAGCGGCTTCCGTCTGTGTCAACCCGTGCTGGGTGAGTAGAGTTTCGGATGAACTAAAGGACAGCGGCGTCATGACCTGCTGCGTTATCGGCTTTCCCCTCGGCGCAAACACCAGCGCGGTCAAGGCCTTCGAGACTCAGGATGCGGTGAAAAACGGCGCGGACGAGGTCGATATGGTCATCAATATCGGCGAACTCAAGTCCGGAAATGACGAAGCGGTCGAACAGGACATCAAGGCTGTCGTCGACGCGTCGGGAGATACTCACGTCAAGGTCATTATCGAAACCTGTTATCTGACGGATGACGAAAAGGTCCGCGCGTGCGAAGCGGCGGCGAGAGCCGGAGCGGATTTCGTCAAAACCTCCACAGGCTTCGGAACAGGCGGAGCAAAACCCGAAGACGTGGCTCTGATGAAGCGCAGCATTCCGGAAATGATGAAGGTCAAGGCTTCCGGCGGCATGCACGACTGGAACGATGCGAAAGCCGAAATCGCGGCGGGCGCGGACAGGCTGGGTGTGTCCGCGAGTCTGAAGATACTTGAAACGTTCGAAGACGCGGAATAAGACAGCACTGTTGTTCAGGGGGAAAATAAGACAGCCCGTTAATTCTTCAGTATCACAGAATCGACGGGCTTCTTTGCTGCAGTTCAATATTATTTATCCATGCTTCTGCCAGATCAATCTTACCTATGTTCCGTTTTCGTCCGTCTTCCTTGGATATACTTAAATTATTAAATGAAAACGGAGGACATAATGAAAAAGCGTTTGATTCTGCCCGCAGTTTTTGTGCTTATACTGCTCATGCTTACCGGCTGCGCTCAGCATGACAGCAAGCTAGTCGGTGTCTGGGTTCTGGACGGAACAGCCAGCGGCATCACATCAATGGGAGACGGGATGGCCGGATTCGAGTTCTCGAGTGACGGGAACGTCAAGATGTACGCAATGGATTCCTCGACTTCATCAACGTCTGTTGCCGAAACGTCGGGTACCTGGGAAACAAAGGACGATTCGCTGATCCTGAAGATAGACGATCAGGAAACAGACGAACCGTACACGCTCAGCGACGACGGAAATACGCTGACGATTACCGGCACTGACGGAACGAAGCTTGTGTTCACAAAATCCGACAAGACGTATTCGGAAATCGTCGGAGTCGCCAACGGGAAGTATTCGGTCATACAGAGCATGATAGATGCGTTCGGCGGAAGCGAAGATACAACGACGGAATGACAGGAAAGACCCGGACGCGTGAAGTCCGGGTCTTTTTTCAGATCCATCCAAATTTTTCACATGTTTTCATGATTCCGTCGTCGACGTTAGCTGCCGCGACGAAGTCCGCTTTTTCCTTCAGCTCGTCACAGGCGTTGCCCATCGCGACGCAGAAGAACGCGGGATCGAACATTACCAGGTCGTTGGTATCATCGCCGAATACGACAGTCTGTTCCGGGGTTCCATCGATGAGCTCAAGCAGGCGCAGAATTCCGCCTTTTTTATCGTCCGGCTGGATCAGCGCGTATTCTTTTTCGAACCGCAGCCAGCCTGTCGTTTCGAGCAGCGGCAGTCTGTCTTCTTCTCCGATGGGAACGGAGATGTACATCTTGTAGATTGTCCCGAAATCTTCAGGATCGAAGTGTTCATCGATGATATAGGTCGTGGGTTCCTTCCGGATCCCGACCTGGTCGTAGAACGTGAAATCGCGGGCGTAGACCTTCTGAGAATCGTCGACCGCGGTCAGCACGCCGTAGCCGGCCTCAATCGCCTGATCGTACAGCGCCTTTGCGGTCGCGTAATCGAGGGGGCTGTTTTCAACCTCCTTGTCGTCCACAATGATTCCGTTTCCGCCGTTGCATACCATGTCGTGGAAGCCGTTTTCTTCGAAAAAGGGTCTGGCCTTGTACATCGCGCGGCCCGTCGCGATGACCACCGTCCGGCCTCCCGCTTCAAGCCGCTCCAGCGCTTCCTTCGCGGACGGGACGATCCTGCCCGTCGTTCTGTCCGTCAGCGTACCGTCTACATCGAAAAAGAAATATCGTTTATCGTTCATAAGTTCCTCGCTTAAATATCAGATTTATTACAGTATACCTGTTCATTTTATACGAATAAAAAAGATCCTCCAACGACATTGTTGCTGGAGGATCAAGTTTATTCAGAAAATTCTTTTTACTATTTCAGCGCGTTTCCGCACTTGAACGCATCCGCGACCTTTTCGCCGAGCTTCAGGTATACGTTATTCGCGGCGTCGAAGGAAATCGGTTCGAATTTCGCTGGATCGATCTTTCCGTCGGTCAGGATCGATTCTTCCCGGCCGGCTTTTCCGGTTTTTCCGCTTTATCTCTGCTGACCACCTCGGTTTCCACCTGATGATCGATAACGTTCTTTACCTTGATAAGCAGTCCGTCGGTCCGCAGATCGAAACGGCTTCCGTCTGCCGGGATCGAACCCAGCCTTCCGAATACGAAGCCCCCGAAGGTCTCATAGTCGTCCACGGGGAGTCTTACGTGAAGCGCATGCTCCACATCCTCAAGCTCGGCATCTCCGCCGATTCGCCAGAATCCGTTTCCGAGATCGCGGATCTCCGTATCCCGGTTTTCTTCGTTCATGCTGATATCGCCGACAAGCTCTTCAATCAGATCCTTCATCGTGATGATCCCCACCGTACCGCCGTATTCGTCGAGGACTATCGCGAAGCGCGTGCG
>ERZ1032812.17-NODE-17-length-19829-cov-6.740619_pt1 | contig 19829 bp, 17 predicted proteins | sample MGYA00517094_ERZ1032812 | MGnify/ENA primary metagenome ERZ1032812 (study PRJEB33719, sample SAMN04262549) | wastewater metagenome | biome: sewage system; feature: street-access sewage; material: sewage | place: Peru: Lima | collected 2013-01-15 ... | reverse complement strand
AATCTCGAATCGCACGCCCGCGCGGTCGATGCGCACGGCCGCGGGCCGCGCGTGGACAGGGCCCATGCCGGCCTCGACGTCGAGCCAGTTTAAGATGATTCGTTGCATCCGTCAATCTGATTTATTATTTATTTCAGATTTCAGGATGTATTTACCGTCAAAGTCAGAACAAACAGGAAACAAAAACAGCCCGTCTCCGAGCTGTCCTGTTGATCATTTCTTATTCAGTTACTTCACATAAAATCCCGCCAGGCTCCCGTCCTGATAGAAGCTGATGGTATAGGTCTTGCTGCCGTTTTCGTAGGCGGCCGGCAGGGAGACTGTCACATAATCCTTATTGTTTTTCGTACCGCCCGTGACTGTCGCGTCGCCGTAGGATACGAAGGCGCCCATATCGTCGATGTTCTCCCGTGCCTTCGTGATCGCTTCGACCGAAACGTCTTCGTCTTTGAACATTTCAGAGATCGCTTCCGCATCGCCGGCGTTAAACAGATCCACGACCTGTTCCGCGAGCTCCGTCTCGGTCGCGGTATCCGCCCAGTCCGGAACATTGGAGCCGCCGCATCCCGTCAGAGAAAGCGCCAGCAGTATGACCAGCATGCCTGCTAAGATTCGATTCAATCGCATATGATAAGCTCCTTGATCCATAAGTATTCTTTCATTCCAACTATATCTCTATACCCTGCCTGTCACAAGGATTTATTATTCAAATATAGTTATAAACATAACATGTAATCGTTTGTTTTTCGACACTCAAAGGGTATATAATTGTTAATAATGACCAGAACAGGAGGACGAAACCGTGCTGAAACAACGTATTGTCTGTATATTGATGACCCTCGTATTGATTCTATGCGCCGCTCCGGCAGTTTTCGCCGATGAACTTTCCGATCAGCAGGCCAAAGTCACAGAGCTGCAGACCAAGGTCAATGAAACGAACCAGCGGGTGAATGAGCTTAACAGCCAGATCGCTCAGAAAACTCAGGAAATTGAACAGACACAGACAGAATTAGACGCCGCTGAAGCGCGCCGGGCCGGTCAGCAGACCGCGCTTGAACAGCGTCTCCGTGCAATGTATATGTACGGAAACGACGGATATATTGAGATGATCTTCTCGAGCAAGAGCTTTGATGAGATCATCACCTACACAGATGTCTCTGCGGACATTATCGAAGCGGACCGAAAAACTCAGACAGATCTGACAGACACAAAGAACGAAATTGCTGAAAAAGAGCAGAAACTCAAGGATGATAAAGCCGCGATCGAGCAGGCTAAGGCGGAATCTGAAGCGGTTCAGCTGAATCTTTCAACAGAACTTGCCCAGAACAAGGCCCTGGTCGAAGAAACGCTCCAGAAACTGGCTGCCGAAGATCCGAATTTCAGTCAGAGCGCTTACTACAACTCAGGAGAAGCCGGCTACGTGCTCGGAAGCAACAGCGACAGCGGATGGGTCTGGCCGATTGATGCTTCCGCGACAAATGCTTTCATGATCACAAGCCTGATGGGAACCCGCAGCTCCCCCGGCGGAGTCGGAAGCACCGATCATGGCGGAACGGATATCGCCGCGAAAAATGGCAGTATCGTCGTCGCGGTTCAGGACGCCGTGGTATCCTCTGCAGGAGTCAATTCTGGCTACGGCAACTGCGTCGTTCTGACGACTACAGACGGATACACCGTCTATTACGGACACCTGTCGAGCATCGGCTGCTATCAGGGACAATCTGTCTCGAAGGGACAGTCCCTGGGTAATGTCGGATCCACCGGATGGAGCACCGGACCTCACCTGCATTTCGAGGTCAGACTCGGGAACTCGAAAATAAACGGACTCAGCTTCTACGGGAACGACGTACTCGCGAGACTTACATACAATCTGGACGCGTAATAACTACTAATCAAAAGGAAAGACGCTGTTACGTTTTTCCTTTTTTTCATGATTTAAATCTAAAGCCAGTTAATCTTGAGTGATTAACATAATTAGTGTATTATCTTATGTTAAAAACTGCATACTTATGCGATTTTCCATCTATTACACCCATATTTTTATCATCAGGATGAACAACATAAATGAAATTATATTTCTGGAAATAAAGATCACAGAGAATTTTACTTGTATTATAAACGGGTTCTTCTCATTGACGTAGTCGTGCAATAATTTATAAATAGCTATTCTGTTAATTTCACATTCATTAAAAATTAAAAGTCCTTTTTCTCAGAACTTTTCTACGTTAATATAATAGTAATTAACTTAAAGTGAGGACTTATTCATGGGAAAGAACCTTAATTTCAAAAACAGCGACTCTCTGGATATGGTACGTACACTGCTTGATGAAGCAGAATTATCTCTTGATGATGAAACAAGAACAACTAATGATGTGCAGGGACAACTTGGCGATATTATGAACGATTTGCTTAAATCCGATGCCTTCGGCCTTGGTGCAGCAGGAGCCGGTCTGGCTGCCGGCGGAATCGCTGGAGTCGGACTTCTCAGCGCACTGGGAACCGCAGGTTTAAGCGCCGCAGGAATTACATCCGGACTAGCAGCTGCCGGAAGTATCATCGGCGGTGGAATGGTTGCAGGGATCGGCGTTCTAGCCGCGCCAGCTGTACTCCTAGGCGGAACCGCCTATTTTGCTGCTAGCAAGGTTAAAGAAAAAAAGCTCATTCAGGAAAAGGAAATGCTCATCCAGAGGATCATGCTTGCCCACGACCGCATCATGTTAAGACTGGATCAGGAAAAGGACGCGGCTAATGACAGACTCAATCATTTAAAACTGCTTCTCGATATGCTTATGGGCGCTAAGCATGACATGGAAGTAGATCTTCGTGGCTAAAAAAGCCTTTCAAAATGAAATCGATGTTCTGGCGTATCAGCGAAACTCCTTAAATAAACTAGATCAAAACTACCGGGATCTCGATGAATCCATCAGTATTCTTGAAGCTCAGGTTGAAAAATACCGGCTGTCTCAGGGGATCGACGCTCCTGCTCCAGACGTTGCAGCCGAAAAAGAAAACGTCTGCCGTTCCGGATCACGAGAAGGTATGGTCCGGGATACTGATGATTTTGATAATCTGCTTCGAGATGCACATCATGCAGGATTTTATGGCAGCGTACTGACCGACGTCGCATCGCAGGATGAAATTGACGAGACTGTTAGACTTTTAAACCATTATTATTCCGAGTATTCCGATCAGTATGTACTCGACCAGGACGACTATGCAGTCGCCGGCATTATCGGTGTGATCGCAGCCATGGTCGATTTTTTCCTTGTCACAAAAACCTCCGGTTCCTCGGTGACTGCCGGGCCGCTTAAAACCGGAGTCGAAAATTTCTGGAACAGGCTGCTCTCCCCGGAAAAAATTCGTGAGCTCGAAAACAGATACAAAGTTACTTACGACATCTCAAAAAACACATCCGCTATTTCCCAGAAGGTACTGGGGCTGTGTCCCCTGTATCATCGCTATCAGTCTCTTGGCCATGATCCGATCCTGGGACTTGTGTTCGGTGTCTCCGACCTGATGAAAGGCGAGGCGACCATCATTGATGGAAACGGCCGCCTTATCATTCAGTCCGTCAGCGGCGCTCAGGGGATGTCCTTTGTTCAAGCTGTGATCACTGTTTTCGGTCACTTCCTGTCCGACGTCGGCACGAAAAGCCCTGGTGGGAAAATCCTGAGCGTTCCAGCACCGCTGATGCCACTGCTCCAGCTGATTCAGGCAGGATCGATTGAGTATAACGGGGAGTTCTATAACATCGGCGACCTGTCAAAGAAAATGTACGGTGACGGATATAACTTCAATCACTTTGTCGGAATGAGTATACCGGTAATTATGATTGAAATCCTGTCAAGACTGGCTTTTACGATAAGGGAAGTTTTTATCGAAAAAAAAAGTTTCGAGTCCACTCACAATAATCCGAAGCTTACAGTCATGCGCTGCATCTCCAACGGAGTTCTGTTTGCAGAAAATGCCGGAAAACTGATTGTTACAAAAAATCCTTTTGCAATCAACTATCCGGCATGGATCTCAATGGCTAATTACGGCTTCAAGACTCTTAAATGGTGCTCGTATGATAAAGAAATTGGTAAAATTTCTCATGCTGCATCTTATATCAATGCAGACTGGAAATATCTGGAGATATCTGCCAGAAATCTGGATTCCAGTGTCGAAACGTACATACTTGAGTAGCCACAGTCTGCCTATTATTGGTTTTAACAGAGGCCACCCGGAATGATCCAGTTTATCGATACCGACTATACCTTCAGTAAAGAAAAAATATACAAACAGCTTCATCTGAAAAACAGCAGAGCTGAGAAACGCATTGACGATGTGTTTCCGGAGCTGGTCCGCCAGACGAAAGAGCATTTGGATATAACGGCCTGCTGGAGCGTGCTCGAAAACACGGAGCAGCTTTCATTGCCGGGAACCGCCGGCTGCAGATACGTCGTCTTATGCTGCTGCTCCTGCAGTCAGACTATCAATGATTTCGTCAATCAGCTGATGGAGCAGAACAGACTGATCGACAGCTACCTTGTGGATCATCTTGCAACGGAAATCTTTTTTAACGCATCGAGCCAGATGACTGGTTTTATCGAAGATGAGCTAGCGAAAAAATCTCTTCATCTGACCAGACGCTTTTCACCCGGCGAAGGAAATATTGATCTGAACATCCAGAAGACCGTTCTGGACACCCTGCAGAAGGAAAGGGATCTTGGCATACGACTCTCGGAATATCTGATGCTTACACCAGTAAAAACGATGCTGTATTACTTCGGAGCTGATTCAGCGATAACGCCTCACTCGACCGAACACGACTGTAAAAACTGCAGCTCTGTGAACTGCCCGTACCGCGCGGCCGATTGAAGCGAAATCTCAAAAAATAAATGCTGCCGATCGCAATGACCGACAGCATTTTTAAATTCTTTATCTATGAAGCAGCCTGTTCCTGATCGTCCTGTTCGGATTCCGGCTGTTCTGTTACATTATCATCAGCTGCATCATCATCCGTTTCAACGTCTCCGGATGCAGCATCTTCAGCTTTGATCTCTGCTGAATCCACTTCTTCTGCTTCTTCTATCTGATCCGATTCTTCCTGTTTCTTCTCAAAATCGTGAATATCGAAATCGGATTTTGTCAGTCCCATCTGATTGCTGTACATCTTCAGTGTCTGCAGATCGACTTCTACATTGGTTGTCTTCTGTGTGTTCTGCTTGTCATAAATACTGCTCAGAATGCTTTTTACGAATTCGAAGCTGTCTTCGATCTTCTTTTTGCTTTCCAGCGTGTTTTCTGTTTCAATTCCGCTGGCAACAATATCTTTGTAGTTTGTAAAAATTGACATCATCAGGTTCTGAACCTGCGGTTTGACTTCGTCAATTCCCTGGTATAACAGAATGCAGCTCTTCATGGTTTCTTTCGATTCAGTGGACGCTGCGCTGTAGGCATACTTCATTAAACCGAGAAGCTCGGTCTTTTTCTGCTTCTTAATCCGTTCTTCTTCCTGTTCCTCTTTTTCTACTTCCTTCATAGCCATTTCTTCAAGCTGAGCATCTTCCGCGGCCTGTCTTGCCTGTTCGATTTGTTTCGAACGGGAAACCGCGAGAGCTATTCCTCCGAAGATAAGCATCATCCACATCCACGCGGGGACTATCATCAAAAGTCCCATCATCAGCGGGAAAAATCCGATAAACAGGAAGCCGCCGCCTTCATGTCTCGGCCCAACTCTTCTGTACATGTCTTCCACTCTTTTCTCTGTGAATTCTTAATGAGATAACATTAACGCATCATGCTCATAATTAACTTAACAATGATAGGTAAAGGCAAAGAATCGTCTATTCTCACAAAACTAAAGACTCATACCCATTTTTATATTATATTAAAGGAAGACTTTTGCACTTAAAAGTCCTGAATTTACGGAATTATGGAGTAATGAATGGAAAGAGAGAATTTTGGTTCGAGACTGGGCTTTATCCTGGTCTCCGCGGGCTGCGCTGTCGGCCTGGGGAACGTATGGAAGTTCCCGTATATATGTGGTCAGAACGGCGGAGCCGCCTTCATTTTAATCTACCTGGCGTGCCTGGCCCTGCTGGGTCTGCCCATCCTGGTGTGCGAATACGCCATCGGGCGCGGAAGCGGACGCAGCATCATCGGCGCCTTCGACAGGCTCGAAAGCAAAGGCTCGAACTGGCACAGCTTCAAGTGGTTCGGCTTCGCCGGCAACTACCTGCTCATGATGTTCTACACGATGGTCGCAGGCTGGATGCTGTACTACACCTACCTGATGGCCACGGGCAGATTTGTCGGAATGGATGCGACGGGGATCCAGACCTCCTTCTCGGATATGCTCGCAAGCCCCGGAATCCTGATCCTGTTCACGATGATCGTTATCGTGGCGTCCTTCGGTGTCTGTGCGAAGGGGCTGAGAAACGGCGTCGAAAAGGTCACGAAGATCATGATGATCCTGCTGATCGTGCTGATGCTTATCCTCGCGGTCCGTTCGGTCACCCTGTCCGGCGCGTCCGAAGGTCTGAAGTTCTATCTGGTTCCGGACTTTAACAAGCTGATGGAAAACGGGATCGGCAACGTCGTGTTCGCCGCGATGACCCACGCCTTCTTTACGCTCAGCGTTGGCATGGGCTCGATGGAAATCTTCGGGAGCTACCTGTCAAAGGATAAGAAGCTCACAGGCGAAGCGCTCAGCGTCGCCCTTATCGACACCTTCGTCGCGATCATGGCCGGCATCATCATCATCCCGTCCTGCTTCGCCTACGGAGTCGAACCGGGCGCAGGTCCGTCGCTGCTGTTTATCACGCTGCCCAATGTGTTCAACCATATGCCCGGCGGAAGAATCTGGGGTACCTGCTTCTTTATCTTCATGTCCTTTGCCGCCTTCTCGACGGTTATCGCGGTATTCGAAAATATCGTCTCGATGATGAAGGAAGGGAAAAACTGGACGACGCAGAAATCCGTTCTCGTCAATCTCGTCGGCGTGTCTCTGCTGTCCCTGCCTGCGATCCTCGGCTTCAATCTGCTGGCGGGAATCCAGCCTATGGGCGCCGGAACTTCCCTGATGGATCTCGAGGACTTCCTCGTATCCTACAACATCCTTCCCCTCGGAAGCCTGCTGTTCGTTCTGTTCTGTACGAGAAAGAACGGCTGGGGCTGGGACGGCTTCATGAAAGAAGCCAACACCGGAAGCGGCATGAACTTCCCCAACGGCCTGAGAGGCTACATGACTTACGTCGTACCGCTCATCATCGTCGCCATCTACCTGAAGGGCTACTACGATACCTTTGTCGTACAGGGAACGGCAATGCTCATCACCTGGATGGGAATCGCCTGCCTGCTTCTGGCCGGAGTATTCTATCTGGCCTTCGGCGGAAAGAAAGAAGCGGAAAGCCCTGTCCTGCAGGAAGCCGAACAGGATGGGGAATAAAGCGGTATCATCAACATAAGCTTATTGAGACTCTTCCCGACGGAAGGGTCTTTTTTATGCGCCAAATCCTGAGAATACCGGCGCATTTCCGTTTCTCTCCCCCTTCTGCTTCGATTTTCTTCCGATTAACGAAGCCTCCCTGCGGGTATTGTGATTCTGAAAACATCATGAATACTTCAAACGTCTGTTCTCCCGCTTATGGGCGGGTATTCTTAGGGGGAATTCCATGAAGACGCAGCTTATTAATTCAATTTCCACCATGCTGGAAGCCTCCCCGGGCATCGATTCTCATGTGACGGCGCTGCAGAATTTCGATCTTGTCGATATCGATATGGGGCTCCGGTCTAAAATCACGTGCACCGGTTCTACGCAGATAGCGGACACATCATCCGAGCTGACGGAAGCTCTCGCCAGTCATGAGGATCGGAACCGGATTTTCTGCTACACGGATTCCTTCGGGGTCGCTTATGCCTTCGTTCTGTTCCATGAGGATCAGGAGGAAAACCTGTTTCAGATCGGGCCCTGTCTGCTGCAGGACATGAAGGACGCCGATTTCGTTCCCGGGATCATGAAGAAAAACCGGCTTGCGCCTGAATTCGAGGTACCGCTTACCGAGTATTATTACCGTCTGCCCTTCGTGAAAAAGCCGGTGTACACGGCGGTTATCAACGCGGCGGCATCCGTCATTTTTTCGGGGAACAACTACGACGTTGTCTACATCGACGAAAACCTCAGGGTCCACGATATTCTGTACGAGCCGGCGCCCGAGAGCGCGTCGGATCTGGCCAGGGTGATCCTCGAGGAGCGGTACAATACGGAAAATCAGATGATGCGGGCTATCGCCCGGGGCGACAGGCGCGAGGCTCTGCGCTTTCTCGAGGATGTCAGGAAGAAGAAGATGCGGCCGAGATCCGACATCCCGCTGCGGGACGATCGGAATTTTGACATCATCCTGAACACGCTGTGCCGGAAGGCCGCGGAGAGCGGAGGGGTCCATCCGGTGCAGATCAACGCGATCTCGAGAGACTTCGCGCTTCTTATTGAAAAGGCCAGGAATACAGAGGAGCTCAACGAGATAAGCCTGAATATGATGCGGATCTACACGTCCGCGGTCTCCCATCATTCCTACGCGCGGTTTTCAACGGTAATCTCCATCGCGATGAACTATATCGCGAATCATCTGGATCTGCCGCTTTCTCTGAAGGACGTGGCGGGGGCCATAAGCGTTCATCCGGGGTACCTGTCGGCGCAGTTCAAACGGGAGACCGGGATCACCCTGACGGACTATATCCGGGCGCAGAAAATCGAGTACGCGTCTATCCTGCTCACAACGACCACGCTGCACGTTCAGTCTGTCGCAGAAGCTGCCGGATTTTACGACGTTCAGTACTTTTCGAGGCTGTTCAAACGGGAGAAAGGAAGTACGCCCAGCGCCTATCGTCAGGCGAAGGAGGGGCTGGGACCGCAGCTGCGGGACAGCCGCAGACGCATGAAAAACGAAATGTGAAAAATCGGCAAAAAATGGAAAGAGACTGCTCGGGCAGTCTCTTTCGTGTTGCGGGTGTTTAACAGGGGTCAAACTATATCGATTATTCTCCGGCTGTCGTGTCCAGACCTAGCTTGCGCTGATTTTCTGCGATCTTCTTCTTGTTAAGGGGATACCAGAAGAAGAGAATCAGTGCGATAACTCCGTAGGCGACAGCAGGAACGAGTGTTGCAAAGCTGTAAATATTGTTTAATACATTTGTTGTCTGCGTGACGGCTTCTCCGTCTGTGCTGACAACGTATCCGACGATTGCCAGCGCGTAGCCGCTGATGCCGCCGGCCAGCGCCTGTCCGAGCTTTCTTGAGAAGCTGTAGACGCCGTATACTGTACCGTCGTCGCGTTCGCCGGAAATAACTTCCTGATAGTCGATGACGTCTGTAATGAAGGCCCAGATCATCAGGTTAAACATACCCGAGCCGAGGTTTCCGAAGAAGATCATCCCGCAGAAGATCCATGGATTCGAGATATGCATCATGAACATCAGCGCGTACATCGCGCAGGCAAAGATCAGAGAAACGACGCAGGCTTCCTTCTTGCCCCAGCGTTTGATGATCTTCGTCGCGAAGGGCGCCAGGAGCAGTGTCGCGGCTGTCTGGAGCATTGCGGCTACGGACATGGCGGCTGAATTGTGAAAATAGTCGTTATACAGGTACATGTTCAGGCTTGATGCAAGCAGTGTTGCGACGAGCAGAACGATAGCCGAGACGATTAATGAAAGCAGGGCCTGATTGGTGAAGAGTTCCTTGACCAGCTTGCCTGCAGGAATCTTTTCTTCCGCCGCTTTATCCTTCTGTTCGATCGTGACGCGTTCGGTACACCATTTGTAGCAGAGGACGTAGCAGAAATATGCGCAGACCGCGAAGATACAGGCGATCATGAAGAAGCGGGTTCCGCTTAAGTGTCCGTTAATGTAGATAACCTGCGGCACGAGGGCGCCGACAAGAAGTCCGCCGAGAGCTGCTCCGACGCTTCTGAAGGTCGAGAGCTCGCCGCGCTGTACAGGATCGGCTGTGATTGCGCCGGCCATGGAGCCGTAAGGAATGTTGATTGCCGTGTAGCAGATGCTTCCCCAGAGAAGATAGGTGAAGTATATGTAGATAATCTTACCCATATCGCCAAGACTTGACGCAAAGGGAAGGAAAAGCAGAGCGCCTGCGATAACGACAGGCAGCCTCATGCGTTTTATCCAGACGCGGTACCTGCCGTGCTTATTGGGCTTCGCGGTATCGACGATTCGACCCATGCCGATGTCGGTGAAGGCGTCGACGCATCGTGATACGAGGAACAGTGTGCCGACTGTCGCTGCGGATACGCCGAGAACGTTCGTATAGTAGAGCATCAAGAAGCTGCTGGTGAATACGAAGAAGAAGTCGTTTCCGAAATCTCCGAACATATAGCCGAGTTTGTCTTTGAGTCCGAAGGGCTTTACCTTGTGGTTGACGACGTCAATCACTTCAGGCATCCCGTTCCAGCCGCGGGACGCGGTTTTTTCAGTCATGTTAGTCTCCTGTAATTTGTCTGATAAGCGGGGATTCTCTCCCCTGTTTCTGTCGTAATTTATGATTTCACTTGACGGGCGCCGGAGTGCGGAGCGGATCTGCATTTACTGCCTGGCGTCGTTCACTGAAGCTTGATGAATCCGATGATCTAATAATCGTTGAGGCAGAAGGGCTTATCTTTTAAACTGATCATTCTCTTTCCTTTCTATAGATATTATAAAGCCGATGGTATGTAAGGCTGAAGGACTGCTGTTGTGATGTGTTTTTCTGTTACCTATAGAATAAAAGATTTCGGAAATTTCCATGATGAAAATTTGAATTGTAAAGTGGAGGATATTAATGTAAAAATTTCAGATAAAAACCGCCTCAAAAGACGGTGTTTTAGAGTTTAAATAAAAGCACTCGGTAAGCAGAAGCCTACCGGGTGCTTTTTTCGCGCTGCCAGTCGAGAAATTCTCTTCGGCGCTCATTGACGATTTCATTGTCATAGCCCGCGTCTATATACTCGAATTCGTCTATGATGGTCTTACCATTGCCGCTGTACAGCTGTACCTCCAGCCGGTCAAAATCGTCAGCGTATACGCCGCGAAACGCGACGTCCGGATCTTCATTCCATATCTGTGCCTTCAGATCCTCCAGTGACAGATGGATCCGCCCGGCCCTGCGGTCTTCATCCTCCTGAGCGGTCTTTCTGATAAGCTTTTCGTACCATTCCAGGTCGGATCGTACATAGGATCTGTATTCCATGTCCAGCAGATTTTCGTAGAGCATCCTCAGCCTCGCGCAGTAAACAGGCAGGCGCGTTCCCCGTTCATAATTCTGAGCGAAACCGCAGCCGTAAGTGAGGATATACGCATAATTTCCCTGTATGCGCTTAGCCATGGGAAAGCGGCGGACAACAGGATCCAGACGATCCAGCGCATCGCAGGCAAGCGCCTTCGGAATGAGATATTCATTGCACATGAACATCATCCTGCATACACATTCGGAGAGCTCAAATACAATGTCCGTCTCATCAGGAAAGCTTTCGGCAATCGAGAAGGCCTCGAGCATCAGTTCCCTAGTCCCTTCATCCACATGGGACAGGCAGTTGACATACAGACAGCTGCGTATGGTCCGTATCAGCGAAAAAGCGATTTTCTCGTTATCCGGAAAGTCATCCCGGAGCTGCCGGCAGACATTCACGCACTCTATGGCGGAGGCCCGGTCACAGCTGAGTTCTCCGGAAAAATCTGCGAACACAACGGAAAGACTATAGGCAGCCGTTTCAGCTTCATCGCTCTCTGAAAGGGCGCGATATTTCGTAAAATAATGATCGGCCTCATTCATCTTTTCGGCAGTAGACATGTCCTTTGCCTGAAGGATGAGACGCCAGATCCAGTTAGACAGACTATTATCAGACATCGTTTTCCTCCCTCTATAAACTCTGAGCGCTGTTTGTGTCAGCTCCGGTCAGATTCCTTCCTGTTCCATCAGCTTATTCATCTGCCAGCAGGCCGCTTCCCGTACGGAAGGGTCGGCGTCGCCGTATCGTATCTCTTTCAGGACGTCCATATTCTTTAGATTACGGGCGCATCCTCTGCGCACCATGGGATCCGGGTCGGTCCTGCCGAAGATCTCGAACATGTTCTGATCGTCCAGCTGTACAAGCGCGATGCGTCTTGCCGCGCCGCACCGTGCTTCGTACGCCACATTACTCAGCTGTTCCGGCGTCATACTGCCGCGCACACCCTTCATCGCCGTGACCGGGTCCATGCTCATGTAGTTTCCGTTATTTTCGTCCATTGCTCTGCCTCCTCGACCTGTTATAAGTCGTATTCCTCATTCAGATACGTCAGCCGCCTCACAGCGGCCATCCGGATCAGTTCCTCGCTGTCTGTCTGTGCGATCTCCGTCAGAACCTCCTGATCGGAAAGCCGCCCTATTGCAGCGCCGCGGACAACAGCCGCAGCGTCTGTCAGCGGCGCCTTCGCCAGCACAGCCTGATTGTCCAGCCTCCGGATGGCAGCCAGCCGGATCGCCAGAGTGTGTTCACTATGTGTCAGCTTCTCCAGCGTATCCGTATCCTCCAGCCTTTCGACGGCGTTCCTCCGAATATCTTCATACGGATCCTCCAGAGCCAGCCCGGCCAGCAGCGTCTGAAAACTGCTGTCGAGATTTCGTACCAGCGCGAGCCGCTCACGATTGAAATACTGCTGTCTGATGCGATCATCCTCAAGCAGACAACAAAGCGCTTTCTGATCGGTGATTCGTTCTGCCGCAGCGCAGCGAACGCTGACATCGGGATCGGTCAGGACGATCTCAGCCAGCGTGCCGGAATCCTCCAGCCGCTTCACCGCTCTCTCCCGAACGTAGAAACGCGGGCAGATCTGCGCCGCTGTCGTCAGCATAGACAGATCCTTCAGCTTTTCAAGCGCGTGACAGCAGCCATGCTCAAAGTCCGCGTAGAGTACGACGTGAAGCAGAATCTCCTGATCCGATATTCGATCCACCGCCATCATCAAAATCAGCTCGTCCCGTCCGTAAATCGCGACCCCCGCAAGAATCGACTGATCCTCGATCCGGTCCAGGGCTTTTCGTCGTCGAAACGAAAAGGGACTTTGTGCGGCGCGTTTTCCCAGCAGTCTCTGCCTGAGAAGCGCCTTCATATCTGAATTGAAGCATTGCTGCTCTGATCTGTTCTTTCCCATGCCGGCGCCTCCACACATTCCGCTGTTCTTCTCACCGGCTTTGCTGAAAAGCTCGTGCCTGAATCAGTGTCATCTCCTGCAGCCGTAAAAACCCTGCTCTCTGCTGATGCCTGTACGACGGCAGATCTCGTCGATCAGCGATTCGATTTCCCGTATGGTATCCGTCTCTCCGTCCGGACGAAGGGTACGGTAGCGCATATCCGTCCAGTAACCTGTGAACCTGGTTATCTCGCTCTGCATCAGCAGGGGCTCGCTGGAATATACGCGCTGTTCGGACACTCCGTCCGTTCGTTTCAGGATAAAGCCGTAACTGCTGTGGATGAGCATAAACTCCCTTTCCGGGCCGGTGCATGAAGCGTAAAAGCGCACCCGGAAATTGCTGTAGGTGCGAAGCAGCCGGATATAGCCGTCCAGGATATCGATAATGATTTTCGGATCTGGAGAATCCTCGTCAAACAGTTCGTCTCCAAAAACAGACGGGAGCTTCCCGAGTCCTTCCGCAAGAGCGAACCGGCTGCGATTATGTTCCCGATAGTTCATTCCCTGTCTCAGCTGGTCCTCAAATACGTGCTTCTTTTCTAAAAAGCGCTCCAGCCTCTAGCTGCGTTCTGCGCCTGTCATATTCTTTCTAAACAGATAGTTTTCGAATGCGTCCTCAGACATGAACATCGGGCAGAGGCCGTCACTCAATACTTCCATCTCACTGCAGCTCCTGCGAAGCGCCTCAAAAAGCTTTTTGTAATAAAAACGCGAGGTGATTACGGTTCCGGGCTCAATGATGGGTTGTAGACCGGAAAATGAATTTTCAGCGCGACGGGCAGCCTCGTTCACGAAATCACATCGGCGGACCGCAGATATTCCCGGCGGAGCGCCTTCTCCGGTACTGTCCACGGTCATGACAATCCTGTCCGGGATGATCACCCGCGTCTGAATCAAGGGATCCAGCCGCTTCTCGTAATAAACCGCCGCTCTTACCCCGGGAGAAAACAGAATATCCCGGTACCGGCTCATAAAGGCCGTCCCGTCCATGCTTTCCTCCGGAAGGTGTACGTAGATTTCGCCGTCGAATCTCTCCAGCACCCGGCTGTCCGGTTCCGTCTCCGGGAGAATGAAAATACGCAGCTCAATCCCGCGGGATACCGCGTCCGCAAGCTCGTCGTGAAAATCGTCGTCCATTTCCGCGCCGTCGCCGGTAACGTAAAGGTAAACGACGCTCCCTGCGGGAAGCTCTTCCAACTCCCAGCGGAGCAGATTCACAAGCTCTTCCATGCCGCCAGCAGTAAAGAAATCGGCGCTGCGGATCACGGCGGCATGGGGATCCTCTCTATAACAGCGAAAGCTGTCGTCGTTCGAAATGTAATTGATAAGACCTGTCAGGATCTCGTCTCTTCCGGCCTTTGTCCAGTCGATCCGGATATTTCGATCCGATTCTTCGAAACGCCGTTTGAGCCAGACCCTGTTTTCCGTACTCAGAGCGTTTTTCCCCGACAGGATGTATTCTGCCAGCGGTCTCGCGCTTTTCGAATGGGCGCTCAGATATTTTTCTCCCCTCATCCACCTGGAGATCATGGAGGGAGAGACACCGACAGCCTCAGCCGCCGCTTTTCCCCGCAGCCCGTAACGCTCCATCACCCGACGGAGATTACTCAATTTCTCTGGTGTCATTATCCCGCCTCTCTGTTCACTGAGCTTCAGGCAGAAATCCTGCCTGTTCTTTTTAAATACAAATATGCTGTCTGCCGTATCTGCTGCGGCTAATTGTCCTGCTCTTTTGATGATTTTATTATCTCAGGTTGAAATTATCAGTTCAATTGTTCTTGACCCATTGGCTAATTGACCTGGAGAGGTCAATTAATATGGCATGAGGTCTCATCCCCGCAGTTACAGCCTGAAGCTGCATCTCTTCAGCCGGATTAAAATGACTCAATATTAGATATTCTATGAAGCCTCTAGTATACTTAGGCTAAGGTAAAATGAAAAACAATAAAACTAGAGACAACATAATCGAACAAGCGAATAAACTGTTCAAACAAAACGGATATGAATCGACCGGAATGCGCGATATCGCTTCTGCCTGTGGAATAAGCGTAAGCAACGTTCAATATTACTTCTCTAAAAAAGTACTGATCATGGCGGAAGTATACGATAATATGATCAACGCTTATTTTGAAGATGTATTACAGGAGGAACAGCTCCGCAATTTGCTGGGACCATCCGCAGACAGCGCTGATGCGTTCATGAAAATCACTGCCGTCGAATACGAGTTTATTATTCGGGCGCTGGCGGGAGCAGGATCTGCAGACAGCTACTTGTCTTCCCTGCTGCTTCCGGAAATCTGCAATGTTTATGCAGAGAAAAGCACCGAACTGTTTATGTCCAGGTCACTCTGCCCGGACAAAACCAAGAGTCAGATTCTCCTGGCCAATACGATGATGTTCGGAGGCTTATCCCAGCTTCTTCAGTTTTATCTCTCGCATAAAAACGAGTATTCGCTGGATGAGATCATGGTTTATCCGTTCAAGTCCAGACTGCAGCTGCTGGATATTGACGGCGCCGACTCCATCGTTGCGCAGGCGCTGCAGTATGGAAACGCTCTGGCTTCCCAGCCTTCCAGACGGGACGAATTTTTTAAATAATCTTCGAAAGAACTGTTCGCAATTTGAACAGTTCTTTTTGTTTTCCCGCGGATTGACAATCTGCGTCAGAGGGGATATATTAGTTACAAATATAGTACATGTACAGTATTAATACCTAATTTATGTAGAGGAGTAGCAAATGAAGGAAGTATCTGCCTCTGGAAATGTAATGAGCTTTACTATCGATAGAACTGCCATTGCCCAAATCGATCCGTCAAAATGCGTTAACTGCGGGACCTGCAGAGACATCTGTCCTACTGAAGCTATCGAAGAACTTCAGAGAACCGTATGCAGGCTGTGCCCGACGTGTACGGACAGACCTGCTATGACAATGGATGAAAACGATAACTTTTCTACAGCTCATGCCTGCACGACTGAATGTCCTTTAGGAATCAGTCCGCAGGGATACGTTAATTTAACTCGGCTTGGCCAGTACGAAGATGCGTATAAACTGATATGGAAAAAGAATCCGCTGCCGGCTGTATGCGGGAGGATTTGTCATCATCCTTGTGAACAGGGGTGCAAACGCGGTACGCTGGTCGATGAACCGATCGCGATCAGAGGAATCAAAAGATTTCTTTCCGATCATGTGGATTATATTCCGCCGAAGTATCCGAGAATTTATGATGAAGAAATCGCGGTGATAGGCGCCGGTCCTGCCGGTCTTACAGCGGCTCATTATCTGTCCCTTGCAGGATATCGGGTTACTGTATTCGATTCTGAACCTGCCGCGGGCGGAATGCTGATCTCCGGGATTCCGAAATTCAGATTGCCCCGTGATGTCGTCGCCGAAGAGGTGGACAGACTGGCACAATCCGGCATAGACTTTGTCTTTTCCGAAAAGATAGGAAAGCACAGACTCGAAGAACTGAAATCGGAATTCGATGCTGTACTGGTCGCTGCGGGCGCGCCGACATCCAAAGAACTGAAAATAGACGGATGGCGTAAAGAGGGCGTTATGACTGCGCTGCAGTTTATGAGCTGTGTCGATCAGGACGAGCTTCTGAAACGACATCCCGGTCAGAATTTTGATTTCAGCGGCGGCAGCGTCGTTGTGATCGGAGGCGGCAATGTCGCTCTGGACTGTGCGAGGAGCGCCGTGCGTCTCGGCGCAAAGAAAGTAACCTGCACCTGTCTTGAATCCGGTGATGACGTTCCCTGTCATGAATGGGAACGCAGAGAAGCCGAAGAGGAAGGAATCGAAATCCTTGAAGGATGGGCGCCTCAGAGATTCAGCGGTGTTCACAATGAACTCACCGGTATCGACTACGAGAAGGTGATTAATTTCAAGAATGACGGCCGTTTAAGCTTTGATACGGATGCTTATCAGACTATGACACTGCCTGCAGACTGGGTAATTGTCGCAGTCGGCCAGGCTCCGGACTCACTATGGGGAAATTATTATGAGGAGCCGAATGTCTTTTTCGCGGGAGATGTAAAGGATCCGGTCAATTCGGTCGTCGGCGCTATGGCTTCGGGAAAAGAAACTGCCGTTCAAATAGATGAGTTTTTCCGCGGCCGTACTACGAAGGATCTGATGAATCTTCGTACGCTGCATTCGGCTCCCGAACTTGAAAAGGTATTTCCGGCTAACCGGCTTCGTATCGCTCGTCCCCCGATGCCCATCCTTGATGCTGAAGATCGGATGCGCAGTTTTAACGAGGTGGAAACAGATTACTCCGAATCTGTCATCACAACGGAAGCGAACCGCTGTCTGCAGTGCGGATATCAATCGGTAGATCCTGAGAAATGTATCGGGTGCGGCGCATGCCAGAGAGAATGTCCGAAGGGTGATGCAATAACGATGACGTCAATTGACAATGGAGGGATCAGATGACTGCAAATTCTAAAGTACTAGTCGTTGGAGCCGGTCCGGCCGGCTCCGCCGCTGCCTTTTATCTTGCACAGGCAGGTATCGACGTCCTGCTCGTAGACAAGGAACAATGGCCTCGTGATAAAGTCTGCGGCGACGGTCAGATGTTTCACTCCTGGTATATCTACGAAGAAATGGGTATTATGGAGGAAGCCCGGGAAGCCGGCACGATGCTTTACGGCATGAAATCAAGCGATGTCGACGAACGGCTGGTTTCTTTCAGATCTGACAAAGAATACGCTATGGGCACACGGCGTTATGTTATAGACGATATTATCAGGCGGGCTGCCGTTCGCGAGGGGGCTCGTTTCATCGAAAACTTCGATGTCCGCGACCTGATCATCAGACATGGAAAGGTGATCGGTGTGAAAGCCTTCTATAAGGGCCAGATGATCGAAGAATATGCGGATCTTGTTATTCTGGCTAACGGCTCTCATTCGATGGAAGCGCGAAAATTAGGCATTTTCAATGAAGATCCGGAAACTCTCTGGATGGGCGCGCGAGGCTACTATGAAAATGTACGCGGACTCGAGGATCTGATCGAATTTCATTATCCTTTTCCCGATCTTTATCCGGCAGGCTATATGTGGGTCTTCCCGGAAGGAGACGATATCGCCAACGTAGGCGTATTTATCACCGCTGAGGCGCTGCGTAAAAGCGGAATGAAAATCGAAGATTATTTTACGCGCTGGAGAGATGAGACGAAACTGGGAAACGAACGGCTCGGTGATGCCCGTCTTATCGGAGATATTAAAGGCTGGCGTCTTCCCAGCTGCTGGAAGACAGGCAAGATGTATTCAAAGGGCTGCGTAATGATCGGAGATGCCGCTTCATCGATCGAACCGTTTATGGGTGAAGGTTTCTTCACTGCGCTTTCAAGCGGCCGGGCCATCGGGAAATTCCTTGGCAAACAGCTTAAGGAAGGACCGCTGACAGAGGAACTGATGGAGTATGCCCAGCAGTCGTACGCCAAGGATATGGATAAATTCTATTCGGTTATGGGCGGCATGCGAAATTACGGCGTCAATACGCCTGAAACTTTCACCCGATTCACAGATTACGCGTTAAGCATTCCGGAGGAAGAGCGCAAGAGCTTTACCGACGTCATGTATCAGTTTATTAAATCGTAAGGAATCACGAGATAAAGTGCTGCTCAGTCGATAGTGACCGGCAGCACTTTTGATTTCCATTATTTCCCCGATATTCGTTTCCCCCGAAATTCTTTCTGATGAGAGAGTTTTTATCTTTACGCTCCGGGGAAAAAATCATTTCGAATTTGTATATAACTTTCAACGGCTTCATCTACAGAGTATTGATCTGCCGTCTGAATCCACCATTCAAACATACCTGCAACAGCAGAAACAATAATCTCAGTTTTCATTTTCCCATAAATAGAATCATCGATTTCTATTTGCGGATGAAGAGCAAATCTGCTGCTAAATTCGTTCTTTAAACTTTCGTGGAGTATATTGCTTCCGTTATTATTAAGCAGCAGCTGCAGGTTTGCCTGATTGTCTTTAATATATTGAAAGGCCTGTTTAACTACGTTTAATTCTGAGTCTGCACTGCAGTCGGCAAGCATATTGTGGATATATTCCAGTGTGCATTTTTCCAAAATATCGTATTTATCTAAAAAATGCTGATATACAGTTACTCTGTTTATATCAGCGGCTTCAGCAATCTCTCCTACTGTGATATTTTCTAACTTCTTTTTTGATAACAGCTCCAGGAAAGCGCTAAATATCGCGGCTCTTGTTTTTTTAACTCGTTTATCCATAATAAGATCCCTTACAAATCTTCTGTTTTGTAGCAAAAACTACAAAAGCAATATTTTTGATTGTTGCGTGTTTAACTGACGCATCATAACATTACCATACAGTTGTAGTTAATACTACATTTGTAATATAAATCAAAAAAGGAAGAGAATGAAGAATATGGAAAAGAATATTATTTTTTATTTTACTGGAACCGGGAATAGTTTACAGGCAGCAAAAATCATTGCTAAGCAGTTAGAGAACTGCACGCTGCAATTAGTAAGCACTTACGATAAGCTCAAAATCCCGGCGGGCTATGACAGAATAGTATTTATATATCCAGTCTACTCAGGACAGCCGCCGCGATGCATGATTGATTTTACTGAGAAAATTGATTTT
>ERZ1032812.16-NODE-16-length-21003-cov-7.124069_pt1 | contig 21003 bp, 20 predicted proteins | sample MGYA00517094_ERZ1032812 | MGnify/ENA primary metagenome ERZ1032812 (study PRJEB33719, sample SAMN04262549) | wastewater metagenome | biome: sewage system; feature: street-access sewage; material: sewage | place: Peru: Lima | collected 2013-01-15 ... | reverse complement strand
CAGATAAAACGAAAGCTCCGATTTTCACGGTACGGGCGCGCAATGCTCGGATTCAAGAAGCTCTACATGCAGTCGGACGACAAGCTGCTGGAAGACACCGGAAAAGAATATGGAGGCGAGCTTGTTTTCTTCGCGATTTCACCGGAAGCCAGAGGAAAAGGCGTCGGGAAACGGCTGTTTTCGGATCTTCTCGCCTACATGAAGCAGAACGGAGTCCGTGAGTTTTATGTATTTACAGACACGACCTGCGATCACAGCTTTTATGATCACAACGGCTTTGTCCAGCGCGGAGCTCTGCCGCAAACAGTGGAGTTTCGTAAAAATGAAGAGATGACCTTCTTTATTTACGACTATAATCTGTCAGAAAACGACGCCTGATCCCGTGAAAGCGGACATTTAAAGTCATGTTTATTTTTTATTGAGAATAAGCCAGGATTTTTCTTGTCTGTTGCCAATTAAATACCATTAACAACCGAAAAATCTATTTAAATATCAATCGCTACATTGTAAAATAAATACAACAGATATCTCGCACCGAATCAGAGCCCTATCCCCCCCGGGACCCTGCCAAGGAAAAGTTAGCTGTTTACATTATCCAGGGGAACCGGAGCTGGTAGCGTGGCGCCGGTTCTTTTTTTTGACTGCGGTGATCACGGATTTTACAGATCGAATGACGCAGTCCGTATTTATAAATCTAAATCTGAACAGCTGATTACTGACAAGAGGAAAGATATGAAATTAGGAATCGCAGGCTCCGGTAAAATCGTCAACGAATTTCTTTCAAACAAGGGCGATCTGAAGGGACTCACACTGTCCGCGGTATGGGGCAGGACTCCTGAAAAGCTCACGGAGCTTGCTGAAAAATTCGGAATTGAACGAACCTACACCGATTATGACAGGATGCTTGCTTCCGATATCGATTCAGTCTATGTGGCCCTTCCGAACCATCTTCATTATGCATATGCGAAGCGGGCGCTGGAAGCCGGAAAAGACGTTGTGCTGGAAAAACCGTTCACGATGACGGAAAAGACAGCGAGGATATTGTTCGACATTGCCGAAGAGAACGGAGCCTGCCTGTTTGAAGCCGTGACCAATCAGTACACGCCGGATTTCAGGAAGATACGGGAGCTGCTGCCGCGTCTCGGGACAGTCCGGATGGTCCAGGGAAACTATTCCCAGTATTCGAGCCGCTACGACAGCTTCAGGGAAGGGACGATGCTTCCGGCCTTCGATCCCGCGGCAGGCGGCGGCGCGTTAGGCGATATCAATATCTATAATATACATATGACAGTGGGGCTGTTCGGCGCTCCCGAAAAGACGACCTATTATCCGAATATGCAGAACGGCTCCGATACCTCGGGCGTTCTTTTGCTCGAATACCCCGGTTTCACAGCCGTTCTGACAGGCGCGAAGGATTCCGATTCGGATCCCTTCTTCATGATACAGGGAGAAGACGGCTGGATCCGTCAGAATACGTCTCCGGGCACCTGCGGCAATTTCAATATTCATCTGAGAAACGGCTGGCACCAGCATTACGATCTGTCGGGAACGACCTTCCGGATGATTCCGGAATGGGAAGCCTTTATCGACGGCGCAGGCAGGAACCGCGCCCTGCATCTTCATATGAAATCTCATACGCTTGACGTGATGCGCGTACTCGACGAAGCCAGAGCGAGCGCGGGAATTTTACCAGCAGAGGAGACCGACCCGTTTGTATCGTGACGGATCCGAAAAGCTGATATTAATCCCGGCGTCTGCGGCGGAGCTTATGGCCTCGCAGCCTGTCGCTTCAAGCGAGATCCTGGCCCGGTCGGGATGGCGGCACGGTCCGTCCTCAGGACATTCGTCACACAGCTGACAGCGTCCGGCATTGAATGAGAATGCCAGCGGACAGTTTTCACTCATCAGGAACTGTTCTGCTGCGAGCAGCGTCCTGTGTATTTCCAGGTTTGATTCGCGCAGCGTTTTGTCCGTGTCTTCGCCGTTCAGCTCGAATTCCTTCCAGATGAACGCGCCGTTGTCCGATTCGAGAATCGCCTTCTCGAGATCCAGCTTATCCGGCAGATTTCCCGGGCAGCGCAGGCATTTCGAATAATCGGGACAGTAGAAACATTTGAGCCTGACCCGGTCGGAGAATGACAGGTCCTGTGGGTCGATAAAAGTGATATGGAGGGAAGGATCGCGCTCTTTCAGAAATTCTTTCAGTTTGTTTTTCGTTAAAGACATGACAGCTCCTCAACAATCGTGGTATTTTATTTATAATGTAGGTATATCATTATATAAGTGCGACTTCAATAAAGCCCGAAACAGTCTGACTGATTAACCAGGTGAACCACCGGCGGCAGTCTGACTGATACATTCAGAAGGAGGGATTCATATGAAAATTGACCACATTTCTATGTTTGCTACAAGACCGGAAGAAGTGAAATCCTTCTATGAGAAGTATTTCGGGGCTCAGCCGGAAAAGTCCTTTAAAGATGAAGAAACAGGACTACAGGCTTATAATATGGTTTTTGACGACGGCGCGAAGCTTGAGATCATCAACCGGCCGGAAATCCAGAAAATGATGAAGAATCATATCGATCTCGGCTATATCCGTCTCGGATTTGAAATGGACAGTAGAGAAGCGGTGGATGAGCTTGCTCAGAGACTCGAAAAAGACGGCTTTACGATCAAACAGAAACCGTCCGGACGTGAAGACGGTCAGTATGACTGCATCATACTGGATCCTGATGATAATCAGATCGTCCTGATCGCGTAGAATTCGATCATATTATCTTCAAAAATGCACAAGGACCGTGCTGACGGGTTTAGATCCGACAGCACGGTCTTTTATTTGCAACAATTTGGCGGTCATTGTATACAGTATTGCGATCGGTTTGACAGTCCTGTAAGGCTTAAAGTATAATTTAGTGAGTTAAAGCATTAAGAGAGGAGTTCTATGTCTGCTAATTCAATTGCGATTTTTGCGGCTTTCGCAGCCTATCTGATCTTCATGATCGTGATCGGCTATATCTATATGAAAAAAACCGCCAATTCCGAAGACTATTTTCTCGGAGGACGAAATCTGAACGGATGGGTAGCGGCGCTGTCTGCGCAGGCTTCCGATATGTCATCATGGCTGCTGATGGGGCTGCCCGGAACGGTCTACGCATTCGGAACGGGACAGATCTGGATTGCAGTCGGTCTGCTGATCGGCACCATTGCCAACTGGATTTTTGTCTCCGACAGACTTCGTTCCTATACGATCCGCGTCGACGCACTGACAATTCCTGAATATTATGAAAAACGCTTTCACGACGAGAAACGCGTTCTGCTCCTGTTATCATCACTCGTTATTGCGATCTTCTTTCTCGTCTATACGGCTTCCGCGTTTACTGCCGGAGGCAAGCTGTTTACATCAGTATTCGGTCTGGATTACCATATGGCCCTGACAATCGGCGTAGTCGTTATTCTGTCCTATACGTTTATGGGCGGATTTATGGCGGTCTGCGTTACCGACTTTGTCCAGGGATCGATGATGTTTCTGTGTCTGCTTATCGTTCCGATACTGGCATGGAATCTTATCGGCGACAGCTCGACCATCATGGCGAATCTGAATGCATCCGGCGTAACCGGCGGAGCGGCAACCTTCCTGAATCCGCTTACTACAGAGGGTACGCCCATAACATTCACCGAGATTATTTCGCAGCTGGCCTGGGGACTCGGCTATTTCGGAATGCCTCATATCCTCGTCCGTTTTATGGCGGTCAAGGATAAGCACGAACTGAAAAAATCCAAGATTATCGCCATCGTCTGGGTCGTCATTTCCCTTGCGCTGGCCTGCCTGGTGGGCGTTATCGGACGCGCATATCTGTATCCGGAAATTCTCGGAACGACTACAGACATCTCGGTTGAAAATGTCTTTATCGAAATGATCCAGAAGATCTTCACACAGGAATATAATCTCGCGTTCCTGGGCGGACTCTTTCTGTGCGGAATCCTCGCGGCGATCATGTCCACTGCGGACTCGCAGCTGCTCGTAACCGCGTCGTCCATTTCATCGGATATTTACCAGAACTTTATCAACCAGCAGGCGTCGGAAAAGAAGGTTCTGATGCTCTCGAGAGTTGCCGTTCTCGTCATTTCAGCGCTGGCGCTGTGGATCGCATGGGATCCGAACAACAGCATCATGGGACTCGTTTCCAACGCATGGTCGGGGCTGGGCTCCGCCTTCGGACCGATCACGCTGCTTTCGCTGTACTGGAAGCGTACGAATCTTCCGGGCGCTATCGCAGGCATCGTCTCAGGCGGTCTCACCGTTCTGATCTGGGACTATATCCCGTTTATCGGTGGAGAAACTCTGGGTACGGTTACCGGCCTGTACTCACTGGTACCGGGCTTTGCGATAAGCTGTCTGTGCATCGTCATCTTCAGCCTGAGCACCGCGGCGCCGTCCGAGGAAATGCTCGAAGAGTTCCACTCGGTCGAATAAACTGAAATACGCAATATAAAAAGAGCCCTCGGGCTCTTTTTATATTTATGGGATAATAAGGCTGTACTGTATCAAAATTTATCAGATAACGGCATGAAATGCGATAAAAAGCAGAAAACCGATCCCGACTGCTGCGACAGCGATGGAAATCCACATCGTAAAGGTATATATACTGGGAGGCTTTTTCATTTTTATTTGCCTTTCTTCTTCTCGTTATATTTACATTATTCTAACACAGGGAAAATTATGGAAAAACACACCGATCCTAAAACGAAAAAGATGCTTTTTCAGCTTGTGGCGTTCGCACTGATCCTCGGAGCGGCGCTGCTCTATTTTAAAGACGTATTCGGCTGGGTGAGCTGGGTATGGGAAATCTTCCTGCCGCTTATCTTCGGCTGCTGTATCGCTTTTATTCTGAACCTGCCGATGAACTGGCTTGAAACAAAGGTTTATACGAAGGAGCGGTTCAAGGGAAAGGCGGCGGGAGCGCGCCGTCCGCTGGCAATTCTGACGACCGTACTTATTCTGCTCCTGATTGTTGTCGGGGTAATCTGGGTTATCGTTCCGCAGCTGTCCAATTCGCTCAAAATGCTCGGCGAGAGCATTCCCGGGACAATCACGAAGCTTACCATATGGCTGGATGAGCTTGCAGTCAAATATCCCCAGCTGCAGGGAACGGTCGATTCGATTACCGGGTCCTCTGCTGAGGTGGGCCAGAATCTGACGGATTATCTGAAAAACGGTCTCGGCGAGACGCTTACGACCACATATACTGCTGCGATGAGCGTTCTCGGACAGGTTCTGACGTTCTTTATCGGCTTCATGTTTTCGTTTTATATCCTCGGAGCAAAGGAAAAGCTGGGCCGGCAGAACCGCGAGCTGCTGTATTCGATGTTCAGCGAGAAGACAGCCAACAGAATTCTGTACATCTGCCATCTGACCTACAATTCGTTTCAGGCCTTCGTTTACGGACAGTGCATGGAAGCGCTGGTTCTGTTCGCGATGTATGTCGCTGTGGCGCTCATCTTCCGGCTGCCGTATTCGATGATGATTGCGGTAATGATCGGCGTGCTTTCGCTGATTCCGCTGTTCGGCGCATGGATCGGGTGGGGGATCGGCTGTATTCTGATCGCCACGGTAAACCCGGCGCAGGTCATTACGTTCTCGCTTATTTTCTTCATCATCTCGCAGATCGAAGGCAACTTCATCTATCCGAATATTGTCGGAACCAGAATGGATTTTCCGGGGATCTGGGTTCTTGCGGCCGTTACGGTCGGAGGCAATATGATGGGCATTATCGGGATGATCATCGCCGTTCCGATTGCGGCCGTAGTTTATACGCTTATTAAGATCTGGAAGAACAACCGCCTTGCGGATAAAAATATTCCGCCGGAAACGTATCTGAAAGCGCCTGACTGGAGCGAATACGATGCGGGAAAAGAATTTGCGGAAGCAGAGGCTAAGTTAAAGAAGAAGCCCGTCGATTAAATACCGGGCATTTATTATGGCAGTGAGGAGAGAAGAATGATTCAAATGGTACCCGTAATGACTCAGGAAGATATTGTAGATTTGTCGGAGCTGGCCGGAGAAATCTGGCGCGAGTTTTTCCCGGGAATTATTACGAAAGAACAGGTAGAATATATGCTCGATATGTTTCTTTCGCCTGAAGCGCTGAAGGAACAGATCGAAGCAGGGACAGAAGCGTTTTTTATCGAAGACGAGGACGGAAACGATATCGGATTTACAGTGGTACGTCCGGATTATGAAGACGGAAGACTGTTTCTGTCAAAAATATATCTGAAACAGAGTGAACGCGGGAAAGGCCGATCGACCCAGGCGATGAATTTTCTTGAAGCGCTGACGTTTGCGAGAGGACTGGACAAGATCTGGCTTACGGTTAACAGAAATAATGACACGGCTATTCCGGTTTATAAGCACCGCGGCTTCCAGGTGATCGAAGAAAAAGCCGGCGATATCGGAGAAGGCTACGTTATGGACGACTATATTATGGAACTTGATCTGAGAAATCCTGTCGAAGCTGTATAAGAGCTCGTATCCTGATTTCATCAAAAGAGTTTAATGATATAATATAGTTCACATTTGATAATTAACGGAGGTCGCTATGCAGCTGGTACTCATCAGACACGGAGAAAGTGTCTGGAACAAAGAAAATCTGTTTACAGGATGGACGGACGTAGATCTGTCCGAAACCGGTGTTGAAGAAGCCAAAACGGCGGGCAAACTTCTGATGGACGCCGACTTTGACTTTGACATCTGCTATACTTCTTACCTGAAGCGGGCGATCAGCACGCTCAATAACGTGCTTAAGGTAATGGACCGTGAATGGCTGCCGGTTTACAAGAGCTGGAAGCTTAACGAAAAGAGCTACGGAGCTCTGCAGGGACTCAACAAAGCGGAAACTGCCGCGAAATACGGTGACGATCAGGTTCTGATGTGGCGTCGTTCCTATACGGTACAGCCGCCGGCCATCGAACTGGACGACCCGAGAAATCCGCGCACCCAGGAACAGTATCGTGCGGTAAAGGACAAGGAACAGCTGCCGCTCACAGAAGCTCTGTGTGATACGGTCGCGCGTGTTATCCCGTACTTTGAAGAAGAAATCAAGCCGCAGATGAAAGCGGGCAAGCGTGTCATTATCGCTGCTCACGGCAATTCGCTGCGCGCACTGGTGAAATACCTGGACAATATGACGGATGAAGAAATCATCAGCCTGAATATTCCGACGGGTGTTCCGCTGGTTTACGACCTGACCGACGACTTCAAGGTTCAGGATAAGTATTATCTGGGCGACCAGGATGCAATCGCCGCGAAGATGAATGCGGTTGCGAATCAGGGCAAAGCAAAATAAGCGATACCGAAAAGACGGCCGAAAGGCCGTCTTTTTTTATCTCAATTTTACTATCCGTGATAGATTCTTTTTGAGTCATAATAGCAGGATTCAGTATTGACCAATATGCGTACAGGCTGTATAATACCTGCTTAATTAAGCAAAATACAGATTCAATTCATTTGTTAATAAGTTTGGGTTAATAAGTAAAGGAGAAAAATGCAGGAAGTAAAATCACCGAAAAGACCGATGATGTATTATTATCTGATCGCAGTTCTGATCATGATACTGCTTAACAGCGTCGTAGGTTCGGTTACACAGAATGCTGCAGTTGAAACGGTCGATTACAGCACATTTATGAGTTCGATCGAGAATAAGACTATCGACAAGGTCGATATCAGCGACGATAAGATACAGTATACGGAAAAAGGCAGCTCACAGGTCTATCAGACGGGCGTCATGGACGATTCCGGTCTGACCCAGCGTCTGTACGATGCGGGAGCGACGTTTACGAAGGAAATCACGACCACCGTTTCTCCGTGGATCTCGACGATCGTCTACTGGATCGTAATGATCGTGATATTCTCGGTGCTCGGCAATATAATCCGAAAGCGGATGATGAGCCAGGGTGTGGGCAGCAATGCGATGAGCTTCGGAATGGGCAAGAGCAACGCGAAGATTTACGTCCCGTCCGAAGAGGGAATCCGGTTCACGGATGTGGCAGGCGAAGATGAGGCAAAAGAAAATCTGTCTGAAATCGTCGATTACCTGCATGATCCGAACAAATACGCGTCCATCGGCGCGTCGATGCCGAAGGGTGTCCTGCTCGTAGGTCCTCCCGGAACCGGGAAGACGATGCTGGCCAAAGCGGTTGCCGGCGAAGCTAACGTCCCGTTCTTTTCGATGTCAGGTTCGGAATTTGTCGAAATGTTTGTCGGCATGGGCGCATCCAAGGTCCGTGACCTGTTTAAGCAGGCTAAAGAAAAAGCTCCGTGTATCGTGTTTATCGATGAAATAGACGCGATCGGGAAGAAACGCGACGGCCAGATCTCCGGAAATGACGAACGTGAACAGACGCTGAATCAGCTGCTCACCGAAATGGACGGCTTTGAAGGCAATAACGGGGTCATTATCCTGGCAGCGACGAACCGTCCGGATTCTCTCGACCCGGCGCTGACTCGTCCGGGACGTTTTGACAGACGGGTTCCAGTCGAGCTTCCGGATCTGAAGGGCCGCCAGGAGATCCTGGAGGTTCATGCGAAGAAAATCAAGACTGCTCCGAATGTCGACTATCACGCCATCGCGCGGATGGCCGCAGGCGCCTCTGGCGCGGAGCTGGCCAATATTATCAACGAAGGCGCGCTGCGGGCTGTCCGTGACGGACGCAGCTGTGCGGAACAGGCGGACCTCGAAGAGAGCGTCGAAGTCGTTATCGCCGGTTATCAGAAAAAGAACGCGATCCTGTCAGACAAGGAAAAACGGACTGTCGCGTGCCACGAAATCGGTCATGCGCTCGTAGCGGCGAAGCAGAGTCATTCCGCCCCTGTTACGAAGATCACCATTATTCCGAGAACCTCCGGCGCGCTGGGCTACACGATGCAGGTCGAGGAAGCGGACAAATACCTGCTGTCTAAAGAAGAGATCGAAAACAAGATCATGACGCTTACAGCAGGCCGTGCGGCGGAAGAGGAAATGTTCGGAGAGATCACGACAGGCGCGGCCAACGATATCGAACAGGCGACGCGTCTGGCTCGTACAATGATCACCCGCTACGGTATGAGTGAAGACTTCGGCATGGTCGCGATGGAAACTGTCACAAATCAGTATCTCGGCGGCGACTCTTCGCTTACGTGCTCGATGGATACGCAGAAGCTTATCGACGCGAAGGTCGTGGAGCTCGTGAACAGACAGCATAAAGCGGCGCGCAGGATCCTCGCTGAAAACCGTGCGAAGCTCGAAGAGCTGACGCAGTACCTGTACGAGAACGAAACGATCACCGGCGAAGAATTTATGCAGATTCTGAACGCGCCCCTTAAGACCGGAGATAACGGACAGGATGGGGCGAAGAGAGCGGATTCACCGGAGATGACGGACGGCCCGAATGCCCGGGAAGCCGGCGAACCTGCAGAACAGACATCAGACGAACAGAGTGAATAATCAGGCTCATAAAAAAAGACCCGTACGGGTCTTTTTTTGTTTACCTGTTTTCGGACAGCTTGATTATCTGACACAGCAGCTCCGCCGTTCCGTTAATTCCAAGGTACGAGGAATCGATGCAGAAATCATAGTTTACAGGATTGCCGTATTCACGGCCTGTATAATAGTTGTAATAATTTCGACGCTGTTTGTCTTTTTTGCGCATCGCGGCTTCGGCTTCCTTGCGTGTGAAGCCTTCGGTCTGGATAAGCCGCTGAATTCTGTAGGGTTCCGGACCGTAGATGAAGAAGCTGACGATATTGACGTCTGCGATGTCTTCAAGAACGGCGTCTGCGAGACGTCCGACAAAGACGCAGTTTTCCTTCTGAGCGGCTTCCTGGATAATTTCCGACTGTATGCGGAACATGCGTTCAGGACCCGACTGACTGATGAGTCCTGGATAAGTCCCCGAGGACAGAGGCGTGTAGAGCCACGGATTGACTGCTTTTTCGTCGGCATCCTCTGCGGCGGAGATAGACAGCTCTCCCTTTTCAACTGCAAGGTTTACGAGAGCGCTGTCGTAAAACGAGTAGCCCAGCTTGTCGGAAACGAGTTCTCCAATTGCATGCCCTCCGCTCCCGAACTGACGGTCGATACATATCGCTCTTGTAGTCATTAAAAACTCCTTTCCGTACCAGTAATCAGAAACGTTAAAACGTTTTCTATACAGTCAGTGTACCACGTTTTTGTATCGATATTCAGCTAAAATATTGCACCGATTTCTAAGAAAAACATAAGAAACGTTACGATTAGTTTTTCTTAAACATCTTCTGAATAAATTTTCGTTGCGAAAAAACGAGTTCGATATAAAATCCTGCAGTTAAATGATAAAATTGTAATTAATTTAGAAAGGAGTCAGATTCAGATATGGAACAAACAATTCGTTTTGATTATACTCCCGCACTCGAGTTCATCGCACAGCGCGAAGTGGACAGAATAGGTCAGCAGGCAGATGATGCCCGCAAGGAGCTTCTCTCGAGGGAAGGTCTCGGCAACGACTACCTCGGATGGATCGATCTTCCGATTGACTACGACAAGGAAGAATTCGCGAAGATCAAGGAAGCTGCAGCGAAGATTCGCAGCGATTCCGAAGTCCTGATCGTTATCGGTATCGGCGGTTCATACCTCGGCGCCCGTGCTGCGATCGAATTCCTGACACCCAGCTTTAACAACCAGCTCACTAAGGAACAGCGCGGCGGTGCTCCTGAAGTTTATTTCGCGGGCAACAGCATTTCTGGCTCCTACCTCGAAGATCTGATCAATGTGGTCGGCGACCGTGATTTCTCGGTTAACGTAATTTCGAAATCCGGCACGACGACAGAACCTGCGATCGCTTTCCGTATCTTCAAAAAAATGCTCGAAAAGAAATACGGCGCGGAAGGCGCAGCCAAGCGTATCTATTCGACAACCGATAAGGCGCGCGGAGCGCTCAAGACGCTGTCTGATGCGGAAGGCTTCGAAACCTTCGTAATTCCGGACGATGTCGGCGGACGTTTCACGGTCCTGACTCCTGTCGGACTGCTCCCGATCGCCGCTGCAGGCGGAGATATCGACGCGCTGATGGCAGGTGCTGCCGCACAGCGTCTGATCTCACTGGAAAAGCCGTTTGCTGAAAACCCGTCGCTGCAGTACGCTGCAGTCAGACAGCTCATGCTTCGCCGCGGCAAGGATATCGAAGTCCTCGTAGACTACGAACCGTCGCTTCATTACATCGCGGAATGGTGGAAGCAGCTGTACGGCGAATCTGAAGGCAAGGACGGCAGAGGTCTGTATCCGAGCAGCGTCGATTTTTCGACGGACCTGCATTCCATGGGTCAGTTCATTCAGGACGGCGCCCGTATCATGTTCGAAACCGTGCTTAATGTTGAAAAGCCGCCGAAGGATGCCGTAATCGAAGAAGAACCGGTCGACATCGACGGGATCAACTATCTGGCGGGCAAGAGCTTTGACTTTGTCAACAAGAACGCGATGAAGGGTACGCGTCTCGCGCATACCGACGGACAGGTTCCGAATCTGATCGTCGATATTCCGGGCCAGGATGCCTTCTCACTGGGCAGTCTGTTCTATTTCTTCGAATTTGCAGTCGGTATCTCCGGCTACATGCTGGGCATCAATCCGTTTAACCAGCCGGGCGTTGAAGATTACAAGACAAACATGTTCGCGCTTCTCGGAAAACCGGGTTATGAAGAAACAGCGGAAGAACTGCTGAAGAGACTCTAAGATTTTAAAATGACAGAAAAGACGCCTGCGGGCGTCTTTTTTGCGCCCGTTATTTTGACACGGTTTTCATATGCAGCCTGTGCGCCGCCTTAATTTCATAATGTTATATTGTATACAAGGAAGGCGTTGAAACGCGGAAGTGTATGCGTCTAAAGAGAGGCAGAAATGAAATTTTCACAGCAGTGCGGGACGAGAGATCTGGAATTCGAATATCCGGACAAGCATGTATTGGGGGTTCTTGAATCAAATCCGGTGGAGCTGCCGGGCGGGACGCCTGAGGAGCTGATCCGCCGGGCGCTGGATGAGCCCGTCGGAAGTCCGAAGCTCGGCGAGATTGTAAATCCGGGAGAAACGGTCGCGGTGATCGTTCCCGACATCACCCGCGCATGGCAGTCCATCGACGTGTACACGCCTGTTATTATCGAAGAACTGGAAAAAGCGGGGATTCGGGACGAAGATATCACGATTATCTCCGCAACCGGAACCCACCGCAGACAGTCGGAAGAGGAGCACAGAAAGCTGGTCTCCGACGCTGTATACGACAGAATCAAGGTGGTCGATCACGTCTGCACAGACGCGGACATGCACGTTCAGATCGGAACGACCTCGCGGGGAACACCCGTGCTCATCGACAGGCGCGCGGCCGAAGCGGACCGGATCATCCTGACCGGAGCCGTCGTCTATCATTTTCTCGCCGGCTTCGGAGGAGGCAGAAAGATGATCCTGCCGGGAATATCGGCCCGGGAAACGATTATGAAAAACCACAGTCTCGCTCTCAATCCGGGCATGGGCAGCGGCAGCAATCCGAAGGTACGAAGCGGCAATATGAACGATACCAATCCGTTCCATGCGGATATGCTCGAAGCAGCGAAGATGGCGCATCCGGACTTTCTGTTCAACGTCGTCGCAGACTGTGATTTTAATATTATTAAATGCTTCGCGGGAGACTTCGAAAAGGCTCACACTGAAGGCGCGGAACTCGTGGACCGGAAGGACGGCGTCAGGCTTCCCTGCCGGAGTGATGTGACAATCGCGACCGCCGGGGGATTTCCGAAGGATATCAATTTCTATCAGACGTCGAAGACCTTTTTCAACACGGTCGCGGCGACGAAAAAGGGCGGCACGATGATCGTCGTTTCCGCCTGCAGCGAGGGTCTCGGGGACAAGGATCTCGAGCATATTCTGTGCGATTTTGACAACATGAAGGATCGTGAAAAGGCGGTCAGAGATAATTTCTCAATCGGAGGATTTGTCGGATTTCAGGCGGCAGAAGCTGCAGAGAATTTCAATTTTATTCTTGTAACGGAAATGGACGAAAAGCCCTTTGCGTCGTCGAAGATCCATGTCGTCCGGGATATTGAGGAAGCGCTGGCGCTGACCCGCAGTCTCACGGGATCTGACGAGCTCGACGCGTGGATCATGCCCCACGGGGCGAATACGATGCCCAAGATAGCGGGCGAATGCTGACATCAGAATCAAATATAGACCGTTCAATATCGGAATCATCAGAGCCGGCAGCAGGTATGTAGGATAGATACGACGGCAATTTTACGCAGATCACAAATTTTGTGCTCTGCGTTTTTTTATTTCTCTTTAGAATTTATCTCCATATACCTTTATGTCTCCTGATCTGCATAAAAAACTACGTAGGTCACAAAATGATAAAAAAGCGGCCTCAGATGACTATTCGATGAAGTTTTCAAAGATCGTATAATTATAGAAAAGTTTGGAAAAAGACTGCATGAAAACGTTGTATTCTCAATGGATGCGATATAAATGACGTTTTAGTACTGACTGATAACCGTGTGAAAGAAGGAAGGAAAAGGGAAAGATGCGCTGGGAAAACGAAGGAAACGGAAGCCCGGGCGCGTTATACGACAGCGGCGATAGCCGGTGGGATTATGCTCCTGTCAGACGATTTTTCAAATGAACTTTCCAGAGAAAGGGCGGAAAAATTTACAGCCAACAGGGAGATCAATCGTATCGCGTCCAGCGGAATCCCGTTTCGGCCAGTTGAATCGGCTGGCGGTTCCAGCGGTCATGTTTTTACAGCCGTAATCGACGACAGGCCCTATGCGGCAATGTTTAACTGGAACGAGACATCTGCCGACATTGCGGCAGTCTGTGAACGGGCACAGATCCCGGAAGGGACCTACCGTGATTTATGGACAGGCAGAACTGTCAGCACTGAACAGGGCAGTCTGATCTGGCGTTTCGAGGATACGGATGCAGCGCTGCTTGAATTTATTCATGAATGATTTTCGGGAGGATCAGATGATTGACAAAACGTGGGCGCGGGAATTCAGAACGCGGCTTGAACGAAACTACGACGAGATGAAATGGCTCTACTGCGAGCTCTATCATAACGATGAGAATGCCTTCGATTATTTCTGTACAATGCTTTATGATTATTACTCACAGCGAAACTATAATCTGAAGAAACTGGACAGGGCGCGCATGCAGGATCCGGACTGGTACAACGGAAACGACATACTCGGAATGATGATGTACACAAATGCGTTCGCAGGGAATCTGAAAGGCGTACAGGAGCATCTCGATTATATCGAAGAGTGCGGCGTCAACTATCTTCATCTCATGCCGCTTCTCCAGAGTCCGAAGGGACGATCCGACGGCGGTTATGCCGTTTCAGATTTCCGCAGGGTCGAGCCTGAGCTCGGAACAATGGAGGATCTGGCTTTACTGTCGGATAAATGCCATCGAAGAGGTATGAGCGTGTGTCTGGATTTTGTCATGAATCATACGTCCGAGGATCATGAATGGGCGAAACGTGCAAGAGCAGGCGAAAAGGAATATCAGGATCGTTACTTCTTTTACGATAGCTGGGATATTCCGAATCAGTTCGAAGAGACTGTCCCGCAGGTCTTCCCGCAGACAGCGCCCGGCAATTTTACGTGGTGCAACGAAGCTCAAAAAGTTGTCATGACGACTTTTTATCCGTATCAGTGGGACCTGAACTATCAGAATCCGACTGTCTTTAACGATATGACGGCTGATATGCTCAATCTATGCAACCACGGTATCGATGTGATCCGTCTGGATGCGGTTCCGTATATCTGGAAAACACAGGGGACGACCTGCCGCAATCTCCCGGAGGTGCATACGCTTGTCAGACTGATGCGAATGGCTTCCGAAATCGTCTGTCCCGGGACGCTGCTTCTCGGCGAGGTTGTCATGGAGCCGTCCAAGGTAGTCCCTTATTTCGGGACCCTGGACAAGCCGGAATGCCATATGCTTTATAACGTGACGACGATGGCTTCGACCTGGCATACGGTCGCGACTCACGATGTACGCCTGCTGCGACATCAGCTGGAAGCAGTCTATGCACTTCCAAAGGAGTATACGTTCCTCAATTATCTGAGATGTCACGACGATATCGGCTGGGGACTGGATTACGATTTTCTGGAACAGTTCGATTTTGAAGAGGTTGCACATAAAAAATATCTGAATGATGTGCTGACCGGCAGATGGGACGGAAGCGATTCGCGGGGAGAGCTTTATAACGACGACCCGCGCCTCGGGGATGCCCGTCTTACCGGGACGACCGCTTCGCTGTGCGGAATCGAAACGGCGGAATATGAAAAGAGCGAAGAGAAGCTCCGGCAGGCGGTCACGCTGGATTTGATGCTGCACGCGTTTCTCCTGACCCAGAGCGGTATTCCGGTGCTCTACAGCGGTGACGAGATCGGTCAGCTAAACGATTATTCCTATCACGATGATACGCTGAAGTCGGATGACAGCCGTTACCTTCACAGAGGAGATCTCAGCTGGGAGGAAGCTGCAGATCGAAAGGATCCGGCCGTCAGGCAGGGAAAGATTTTTCAAGGACTGCGAAAGCTTGAAACTATTCGAAGCAGCAGCCCGGTATTCGGCACTGAAGCGGATACATGGATTATCGAGCCTTATAACGATCATATTCTCGGTATCGGCCGTTACTGCAGCGGAGAAAAACTTATCGCACTGTTTAATTTCAGCGAGCTCGAACAGACAGCGTGGATCGACGAAAGCGGATCATACACGGATCTGATCACAGGGAAAACACGGGAAGCGAAAAACGTGACGCTGCCCGCCTTCAGTTTCGTATGGCTCATGACCTCTATCAAATAAGCAGAACAGCTTCAGAAAACCAGTTAAAATAAAAAAGCCGTTCTCTGATACGAAGCCCGAAAAGGCTTGTACCGGAGAACGGCTTTTATTTTCTGTTATGCTGTTATAGACAGCTTGTCAATAAGCTCAGGCCTTCTGCATGAACAGCTGCGGAGCTGTCCGGCAGATCAGCACGGCGCCGAAGACTGTAAGCAGCGCTTCAGGCAGCATATAGCTTCCGTTGTACAGGAACGAGTAGATCCAGACCGGCGTTCCGGCAGGCGCGTAGGCTCCCCACAGAACGATACCGGACAGGAAGCTGCACAGGAAGCGGATCGCGCAGACGACTCCGGTTCCCATCGCGATGCCCAACGTTTTATTTTTGAATTTCTGGGCAAAGAATGAAGCAGACCCCAGCAGAGTAAACGGCAGCAGGTAGTCAAGCAGGATGCAGCCGATCTGGCTCAGCAGCGTCGGGCAGATCATGACGGTGTTCATATCCAGAATGATCTGGATCAGGGCGTAGCCGAGTCCGGTGTACATGCCCCATCTGGGCCCGAATCTGAAGCTCATCAGGATAATCGGAAGCATCGAGAATGCGGTGATTCCGCCTCCCTGAGGAAGTCTGAAAATTGTAATCATTGAAAGAACCGTTGCGGCGGCGATCATGACGCCGGCGGTAACAAGCCTGGTCGTGCGTGAGTTTTGCATTGCTTCTCCTTAATAGATATTCGCAGGCAGCTCCTGCAGATCCGGAAAAGCGGGGAGAAAAGCGAATAAACTCCCTCCGCCGGTATTGTCCGGATCAGGTGATAGGGGACTGCAGCTTTCGCGTTTTCTCAGCCGGACGGACCAGCGCCCCCGTTTATCGGTTTAATTATATTCAAAGTAAAAAAAGCTGTCAAACGAATGACAGCTTTTGACCGGCTTTATTCGCCGGTATCGTGAACTGAAGCTTCTGCAGCAGCATCAGCGGCTGCCGCCTCGTATTTAAACTCCGCAAGGAAAATTTCGAAAAGACGGAGAAATTCGCAGCTGTCCTCCGGTTCCATCCTGTCCAGCGCCCGTCCGAGCATCTCGATCAGAGGTCTGCAGAATTTCTCCTGCTCTTCGACCCCTTTTTCCGTCGGACGGATCTCGACAATTCGCCGGTCTTCGCGGCCTGTTTCCCGCAGGATATATCCTTTTCCCTCAAGCGTTCTGAGGACCTGGGAAACAAAGGCTTTCGAAAACCGGGATCGCGACGCCAGCTCCGACGGCGTTACCCCGCCGTCGCTGCCGAGGCGGATAATCATTTCCAGCGTAAACATTTCGCTGGGCCTGAGATCCGGTATGGTTTCGCGGGCGGATATTAGATTAGAGTGTTTGAGCTCGATTATCGAATCGAACAGACGTTGTGCATCCATAGTGAACCTGCTATTATGTTATGATAGATTTTATAGTTTATTATAGTTAATAAAACTAAACTGTTAAGTAATCTTTACAATTTGATTTTATCAGCCGAAGACGGCGGTGTCAAAGAAGGACCGTCAATAATCATCTCACAAAGGAGACATGATGAAGAAGAAAACGAAGAAGATCCTGATCTGGGTTCTTGTCGCGCTTGCCGCCGCAATTGTAATCTGGCTTGTATTCGGACGGACCGAAAAAGATCAGGAAACCGTACAGGTGACGAGAGGAAATATCGAGACCTACTATACATATTCAGGAACGCTGGAAGCGTCAAAAAAGGAAGACGTTATGGCCGGCGGCAGCTATACCATCGACGAGGTTTATGTCGGAGCGGGTTCTGTCGTCGATGAAGATACGCTGCTGATGGACGCGGATTCCGGTGAAGAATGGTATCCGAGTATAGACGGCCGGGTGATCGGCATCGGTGCGGATCCCGGGGATGATGTGACGGCTCAGACCGTGCTGGCGACGATTGTCGATCCGGCTACCTGGCAGGTTACCCTTAATGTCGACGAGTACGATGTCGCTCAGATGCAGGTCGGAGAAAGCGTGACAGTCAAAGTCAATTCTCTCGGACTGACACTGTCCGGAAGCATCAAGCGCATTGCATCGGAGGCTGTTCAGGCGGGAAATCTGTCTGTGTTTCCGGTAACCATATCGGTGAGCGACGACGGCACGCTGAAGCCGGGTCTGTCGGTGGAGGTCCAGATTCCGAAGGCTTCTGTGCAGGATGTTCTCGTTCTTCCGGTCAAGGCGATCAAGTATGATACGGACGGAAAAGCCTACGTCTATACGATCAGTTCGGACAATAAGACTGTAACCACCGACATTGAAACAGGAATTTCAGACAGCCGCTATACCGAAATTACCAGCGGACTAACGGAAGGCCAGACAGTCATCATTCCGACGCAGAGCCTTGAAGATCAGATGTCTTCGATCAGGAGCGAGGTGACCAGCTCATCGGACAGCAGCTCGTCGGACAGTCAGTCTGACTCGGGAACGGACCAGACCAATGGCTGATACGATCCTGAAAATGGAAGACATCACGAAAATTTACCGGATGGGGGACGAAGAGCTCAAAGCCCTTGACGACGTTAATTTTACAGTCGGGCGAAACGAGTTCGTATCGGTGCTGGGTCCCTCAGGCTCCGGGAAATCGACGCTGATGAATATCATAGGCTGTCTGGATACGCCGACCACGGGGAATTATATACTGAACGGAACGCCTGTCCGTGATATGGACGAAGCGGAGCTTGCCAGAATTCGAAACCGTGAGATCGGGTTCATTTTCCAGCAGTTTAATCTGCTGGCACGGCTCACGGCGGAAGAAAATGTAGAGCTGCCCCTCATCTATTCGGGCGTCGGTCAGAAGGAACGCCGGGAACGGGCCAGAGATATGTTAAACAGGGTCGGACTCGGGGACAAGCTGCTCAACTATCCGAATCAGCTGTCTGGCGGACAGCAGCAGCGTGTTGCGATCGCCCGGGCCGTCGTGACGGAGCCGACGCTGCTCCTCGCGGACGAGCCCACAGGCGCCCTCGATCAGAAGACCGGCCGTCAGGTTATGGAGCTGTTTCATCAGCTGCATCGGGAAGGACGTACGATCATCATGATCACCCACGATCTGAACATCGCGCGCCACGGATCGAGGATCGTCAGGATCCTTGACGGGAAGCTGGCCGAGAATGCGGATATCGAAGCTGAAGAAAGTCTGTACGGAACAGAAGAAACGCCGGCTCCGGACGGCGGAGTGATCGTCACGACCGAGTCGGAAACGCGAACCGAGTATCAGGGAAGGGGTGAAGACGATGTTTAAAGAAAGCTTTCACATGGCGATCCAGAACATCATGCACAACAAGATGCGTTCGTTCCTGACAGTACTCGGGATTATCATCGGGGTTGCCGCGATCATCTCGCTGATCACGATCGTCAACGGCTTTCAGACGGAGATGATGGACCAGTTTTCTTCCCTGGGTGCCAATACCGTGAGCGTTACGGCGAGCGGAACATCGCTTAAAAGAGGGATCACCGACAGCGAGCTCGAGCAGATCGCACAGATCGACGGGGTTACGGGGGTCGCGCCGACAGTTACGGCTGATGTGACCGTTGTCGCCGACGGAGAAAAAGCCGATAAGGTGACGGTGGAAGGACGCTCGTCGACGTATTTTGACCACGAAACGGATATGATTCAGCTCGGGAGAGCGCTCTCGGCTGCAGATATCTCGAACATGACTAACGTCGCGGTCGTCAACGAGGATTTTGTCTCAGAATATCTGCAGAATCAGAATCCGATCGGACAGACGATCATCGTCGGCGGTGTCGAATATGAAATTGTCGGGGTATCAGGTGAATCCAGCAGCGCCTTTGCCGCGATGGCCGGATCGTCGGATACCGTGATCATACCCTATAAAAACGCGCTCAGACTGACCGGTACCTCGTCGATCGTCTCCTTCAGCGTCTATCTCGATCCGTCATACAATTCCGACGATGTGATCGACGCGATCAAGGCGCAGCTTGACGCGGATTTTAACTATAAGGACGACGCCTATTCGGTAATCAATATGCAGAGTATTATCGATATGATGTCCACGATGAAGTCGATGATCCAGAATGTGCTGGCAGGGGTCGCTTCCATCGCGCTGCTCGTCGGAGGGATCGGGATCATGAACATGATGCTCGTATCCGTATCGGAGCGGACGACGGAAATCGGGCTGCGCAAGGCCCTCGGAGCGAGACCCTCCGATATCCAGATGCAGTTCCTGCTGGAGGCGGTGATTTTATCGCTCGTAGGCGGATTGTTCGGTCTGATCCTGGGTCTCGTCATTTCAGTCGTCGCGGCGCAGGTGATCGGAACGCCCTTCGTGCTGTCGTACTTCGCGATTACCATCGGCGTCGGTTTCTCGGCTGCGGTGGGTATTATATTCGGCTGGGCGCCGGCAAGAAAAGCCTCGAAGCTCTCGCCGATTGACGCGCTTCGGAGCAATTGAGGATTCATAACTTGATCTGCCGTTTCATAAAGTTTATACTGCAAACATCTACAAAACAGCAAAATTGAGTAATATGTCGAGTTTTTGGTATATAGATTAATGCAATAATTATGGATTTTGAAAGGAGTTCATTATGGACGGAATCGATAGCCTTTTCAAACACTGGTGGGTTGCGTTGATCTTCGGGATTCTCGCCATCGGTCTTGGAATTTACATGTTCATCTATCCGATTGAAACTTACGTTATTCTTTCTTATATGTTTGCGGTGTATTTCATCCTCTACGGGGTGTCCACATCGTATATCACTTTTAAGAACCGTGAGCTGATACCGGCATGGGGATGGAGCTTCGCGTTCGGGATTTTCACAGTCATTCTCGGATGCATGCTCTTTATTCCGGGCATGGCAGTCGGAACATTCGTATATTACGTCGCGTTCTCCGTGATGTTCATGGGCATCAATGCCTGCGGTACATCCTTCGCGCTGAAAAGCCAGGGCGATAAGGGCTGGGGCTGGACGCTGGCCCTCGGGATTATCACCGTTATCCTGTCGTTTATCATGCTTAACCATCCGCTGATGTCGGTGGGCGTGATTTCGATCTGGGCGGCAATCGCGTTTGTCATGCTGGGCTGCACACTGTGCGGACTGGCTTACCGCCTGTCTGTTCTTCACAGCTCGGCGAAAAAGCTCGGACAGTAATCCGGATTTTTCAGAACTGAATTTT